>ERZ791785.910-NODE-910-length-18871-cov-3.329082_pt1 | contig 18871 bp, 16 predicted proteins | sample MGYA00509947_ERZ791785 | MGnify/ENA primary metagenome ERZ791785 (study PRJEB30046, sample SAMN00791982) | human gut metagenome | study: EMG produced TPA metagenomics assembly of the A metagenome-wide association study of gut microbiota in type 2...
ATGATGGAGCAAGACTTGCTACCGTTGGTCCGTGTCAAGTATTCGCTTGGTTACATACCGGAAGCATCCCTAACATGCGAATCCACTTATGGGTTAGCAGTGCCGCTTCATTACTGATTGCCGATGCCGTCATAATCCCCGTGGTTGTCCAACGGTTGACCGTGTTGCCTTCAGCATTTTTCTCAACGAAGTTGGCATCACGGTCATCTTTCATTAAGCGGGCAATGCGTTTAATGGCATCTTGCCAAGAAATACGTTCCCATTTATCGGAACCCGGCGCACGGTATTCTGGATATAAGGTACGGCTTTCGCTATTGATAAAGTCTAACGCACCGGCACCTTTAGGGCATAACGCACCACGGCTGATCGGATGATCCGGGTCGCCTTCGATATGGAATAATTTAGAACGGGTATTTGTCGCGGTGTGACCACTTATGGTATTAGATGGTGTACCTGTACTGTACATCAACATACCGCAACTTACCGAGCAGTATGTACAGGTTTGACGCGATTCTTTCGCACGCAATAGTTTGTATTCGCGTGGCGCAGCTAAGGCCGTAGCCGGAGCAAAGCCTAACATCGCAACCGATGTTCCTGCCATACCGCCGGCACAGACCTTGAAGAATTTTCTTCTTGAGATCTGCATAAACACTCCCCACAATCAACAAAATTTGTTGTTGTTTTCAGTTTGATAGTTTTAGATTTATATTTAACTAGATAATCTGATGGTCGTTTTTGTTAAATTTGTATTAAAATTTAGCGAAACGATGCTGAGTAGTTATGTAACAATTAAAATACATAGTTACTTGACTAGTAGCAGCGGGTAGAATACCTATTTTTTATACAGAAATCCATAATTAATAATGGCTAGAAGGAAAGAAAATCTTGAGTTGGATCAAAAAAAAATTAATTCACTTTATTAAAAAATTAACAAATGAGCAACAAAACGCTAACAAGATTGCTATTTCTGAGAAACAAGAAATTTTAGCCACTGAAATGCCTGTAGCGTTAGTTTATAACGATATTTCTCACACAGTGATGATGTGTTCTCCACGAGATTTGGAAGATTTCGCCATGGGGTTTTCTTTATCGGAAGGGATTATTGATAAACCGAGTGATATTTATGGCATTGATATTGAAGACGCCTGTAACGGCATTGAAGCGAGAATAGAGTTGGCAACGCGCTGTTTTGTGGCATTGAAAGATCATCGGCGCACCTTAACGGGACGAACCGGTTGTGGCATTTGTGGTGCGGAACAGATTCAACAGGTGTATAAAAACGTCAAAAAATTAGACCGCCCTTTAACCTTCCGTGTGGCACAACTAGACGACTGCTTACAGCAATTACAGGATGCACAGGAATTAGGCAAGCAAACCGGCTCCACGCATGCGGCGGCATTTTTCTCCATGGAAGGTAAATTACTCGCCATTCGTGAAGATGTCGGTCGCCATGTGGCGTTGGATAAATTATTGGGTTGGCATGCCAAAGCGGACAAGCCCCAAGGGTTTATTGTTGTGACCAGTCGCGCCAGTTATGAAATGGTGCAAAAAACAGTGTCTGCCGGCATTGAAATGTTAGTTGCGATTTCGGCTTCAACAGATTTGGCGGTAGAAATGGCAGAACAATACAACTTAACGTTAATTGGTTTTGCCAGACCAGGACGCGCCACGGTTTATAGCGGTAGAGAACGTTTAGCAATTTGTGATTGATTTTGCCTTAGTCTAAAATCATCTTATTTATTCTTTAGGCTTTCTTCTTTATGACAAAAAATAAACGCCCGACATTACAAGATATTGCCGATTACCTTGGCATTACGAAAATGACCATTAGTCGCTATCTACGCAATCCTGATTCAGTGGCGAATGGTACACAAGCACGCATTGCGGAAGCTATTGAACGTTTCGGCTATATTCCTAATCGCGCACCGGATATCTTGTCCAATGCTAAAAGTCGGGCAATTGGTGTATTGGTACCGTCGTTGACTAATCAGGTGTTCGCTAATGTGATTCGTGGTATTGAGCAAATTACCGATAAAGCGGGTTATCAAACCATGTTGGCGCATTACGGTTACAGTGAAAAGAAAGAAGAACGACGTATTGAAAGCCTGCTGTCTTATAATGTAGATGGCATTATTTTGTCGGAAAGTCAGCATTCCGAAAAAACTAAAAAAATGCTCAAAGTGGCGAATATTCCTGTTATTGAAATCATGGATACCACCGAGGTTGGTATCCAACAGGTTGTCGGTTTTGACAATATCGCGGCGGCACAAGCGATGGTGGAAACCATGATTAATCGTGGGCATCGCAACGTAGTTTATTTTGCGGCGCGTCAAGATAAACGCACGCGTTTACGTCAGCAAGGCTATGAAAATGCCATGGCAAGGCATCAGTTAACACCACATGTGATCGCCACTAAAGAACATTCTTCTTTTACACTAGGTGGTGAATTATTACATCAGGCACTTGAAACATTTCCGCAAATTGACGGTATTTTTTGCACTAATGACGACATCGCCATCGGCGCTATTTTTGAATGCCAACGGCTAGGCATTCAAGTGCCCAAGCAAATTGCTGTTGCCGGTTTCCACGGACACGATGTAGGTCAATCGATCACGCCGCAACTTGCTACGGTGATCACGCCGCGTTTAGATATCGGGCGCATTGCTGCGCAGGAATTACTGGCGCGAATTGACAATATTCCCGCGCAAAGTGCCATCATCAATTTAGGCTACCAGATCCATTTAGGGGAAAGCATATAAAAGTGCGGTGGTTTTTTAGAGGTTTTAAAACACTTGAAAAACAGACCGCACTTTTTTGTTTTAAGAGATATAAGGTTTCAGCGCCTGAATACAATGTTCAACCACTTCGTCAAAAGACGCATTAATATCAATAGGAATCACATCAGGTTCATCTGCACCCGGTACTTCCAGCGTTTCAAACTGACTTTTCAGCATACTTTCTTTCATGTAGTGCCCTTTGCGTTGGCGCATACGTTCCAAAATTACATCATAAGAACCGTGTAAAAATAGGAATTTTACATTGCTGTTGCCGTCACGAATTTGATCACGATATTTCTTTTTCAGTGCCGAACAAACAATAATGCCTACCTCGCTTTTATGCTCCAAGCTAAATGCTGCATCCCGAATGCGTTCCAACCAAGGCGCGCGATCTTCATCGTTTAATGGATGGCCTTCACCCATTTTGATGATATTGACACGCGGATGCAGATCGTCTCCGTCAATCAGTTTTATTCCTAGACGATGCGCCACTTCCGTCCCCACAGACGTTTTACCGGTGCTGGATACCCCCATTAAAATAAAACTTTTACCTGCCGCCATGTGTTTCTCCTTCTCTGATTTTTAATAGACTTAGCTTAGCGCAAAAATGTTATCGGTAACAATCCTTTTAGGCTATAAAATGTTCGATTTTGCAGATGAATTAAGCATGAATATATTTTTTGTGATTGTGATCACAGTTATAAATGGTGTCTATTTACCAATTTTGCGATAAGGAGTATGTTACCAGTAACATTTTAACGTGAGGACGAATTATGTTAATTTTCATCATGATCGTAGCGGTACTTTTATTGTTGCTACTTATCATTAAATTTAAAATGCATGCCTTTGTCGCATTGGTTTTAGTTAGTTTATTGACCGCACTTGCAGCAGGCATTTCTGTTGACAAGATTTTGCCGACGCTATTAACCGGCTTCGGCAATACGTTGGCATCGGTTGCCTTGTTGGTTGGCTTGGGTGCCATGATTGGTCGTTTGCTTGAAGTGACTGGTGGGGCCAAAGTACTTGCCGATACTTTAATCAATAAATTCGGTGAACAAAAAGCACCTTTTGCCCTTGGGGTTGCCGCCTTATTATTCGGTTTTCCGATTTTCTTTGATGCCGGTTTGGTCGTGATGTTGCCAATCGTCTTTAGCGTGGCAAAACGCTTTGGCGGTTCCGTCTTACGTTACGCCTTCCCGGTTGCCGGTGCTTTCGCCGTCATGCACGCCTTTTTACCACCGCATCCAGGTCCGGTTGCTTCCGGAGATTTGCTCGGTGTAAATATGGGGTTGATGGTGCTTGTCGGGTTAATTTGTGCTATTCCAACTTGGTACATCGGAACATATTTGTTCAGTATGTACATCAGCAAAAAATTCTTTGTGGAACTGCCGAAAACCTTTTTGAATAGTTCTGCCATTAGCGAAACTTCCGTTCAGAACCCGCCACCCTTCGGACGCGTATTATTTATTTTGGTTTTACCGATTTTCTTAATTCTGTTTGATACCGGTTTAAATACGCTCAGCGTTGCAAAAGTCATCGACGGTTCAGCCTTGTGGGTGCAAAGCTTGCGTTTAATTGGTAAAACACCTATTGCTTTATTAATTACGTTGCTAATCGCGATTGCCTTATTGCGCGGTGAACGTAGCTACGAACAAATCGAAAGCCTCTGTAACAGTGCGCTAGGGCCGATTTGCTCCATTATTTTGGTCACCGGGGCAGGTGGTATGTTCGGTGGCGTATTACGTGCCGGTGGTATCGGCGATGAATTGTCCGCCATGTTATCCAATACCGGCATGCCGATTATTATTGCCGCCTTTATTATTTCCATGGCGTTGCGCGTAGCACAAGGCTCGGCAACGGTTGCATTAACTACCGCTTCCGCATTAATCGCACCGACCGTTGCTGCGGCGACCGATCTTAGTCAATTGGACTTATGCTTTATCGTGATCTCCATCGCCTCAGGCGCCACAGTGTTCTCTCATGTCAATGACAGCGGATTTTGGTTAATGAGTCGCTTTTTGGAAATGGACACCAAAACCACGTTAAAAACCTGGACTATGTTGGAAACCTCAATCGGCTTTGTCGGTTTTATCATTGCATTAATCGGTAGCATTATTTTCTAATACTTCCGGTTTGACTAAAGCGCATCTTTTACGGTGCGCTTTTTTATGAAAAAACATCAGAAAAAAACCACCGCACTTTTTCTTCTTTTCCCTTTCCTTCATTGAGTTTTTAGCAAAAATCGCTATAATTTCGCCTGTACAAAAAAACAGTATTTGTGAGTGAAAATAATGGATTTCGCAGAATTATTAGATGGTTTAAACGATAAACAACGGGAAGCGGTGAGTGCGCCGTTGGGCAATTATTTGGTGTTGGCGGGCGCGGGGAGTGGTAAAACCCGCGTATTAACGCACCGAATCGCGTGGTTGATTGGTGTTGAAGGTGTCTCCGAAGGCAGCATTATGGCGGTGACCTTCACCAACAAAGCTGCCGCAGAAATGCGTCATCGCATTGAATCCGTCTTGTCCGACGGCAATCAGCGTTTGTTTGGGATGTGGGTCGGCACCTTTCATAGTATTGCTCATCGACTTCTGCGTGCCCATCATCTTGATGCGGATTTGCCGCAAGATTTCCAGATTTTAGATTCGGAAGACCAATTGCGTTTACTCAAACGCCTCATGAAATTACATCATTTTGACGAAAAAAGTTTCCCGCCAAAGCAAGCCGCTTGGTATATCAATAATAAAAAAGACGAAGGCTTGCGCCCGAATCAAATTGATGATCATCACGATCGTCAAGAACGAGAATGGATTCGAATTTATCAGATTTATCAAGATGCTTGCGATCGTGCAGGCCTAGTGGATTTTGCTGAAATTTTATTGCGCTCGTACGAATTGTTTTTACATAAGCCACTGATTTTGCAACGTTACCAACAACGTTTTCAGCATATTTTGGTGGATGAGTTCCAAGACACCAACAAAATTCAATATGAATGGATTCGTTTGTTGGCAGGCAAAACAGGCAAAGTGATGATTGTGGGCGATGACGACCAATCTATTTATGGCTGGCGTGGTGCAAAAATCGAAAATATTCAGTTATTTTTGAAAGAGTTTGCCAATGCACAAACCATTCGATTAGAGCAAAATTACCGTTCTACCATGAATATTTTGCAAGCGGCGAATGAGCTGATTTCCAATAACAACAATCGACTCGGGAAAAATTTGTGGTCGGAAGGCAATCAAGGCGACCCTGTAGGCATTTATGCTGCCTTTAACGAATTGGATGAGGCGCTGTTTGTTGCCTCACAAATTAAAACCTGGATTGAAGATGGCGGCAAACTCAACGATTGTGCCATTTTATATCGCAGTAACAGTCAATCACGGGTGATTGAAGAAGCGTTGATTCGTTCACAAATTCCGTATCGTATTTATGGGGGCATGCGCTTCTTCGAACGTCAGGAAATTAAGGATGCTTTGGCGTATTTGCGCTTAATTGCTAATCGCCAAGACGATGCCGCCTTTGAACGGGTAATCAATACACCGCCACGGGGCATTGGCGATCGGACGTTGGACACCTTGCGTAATCTGACTCGCGAACATCAAATCACGTTATGGCAAGCCACCAATTTGGCCTTGCAGGAAAATAAACTGGCAGGTCGTGCTGCGACCGCCTTGCTTCGCTTTATGGAATTAATCAATTCTCTGCAACGGGACACGGAAGAAATGCCGTTGTTTGCACAAACAGATTTTGTGATTAAGCATTCCGGTTTGTATGAAATGTATAAACAGGAAAAGGGCGAAAAAGGCGAAGTGCGTATTGAGAACTTGGAAGAATTGGTCTCTGCCGCTCGCGAATTTATCAAGCCTGAAGAGGCAGAAGACATGACAGAGCTCACGGCTTTCTTGACGCACGCCTCATTAGAAGCGGGTGAAGAACAAGCGGCACCGCATCAAGCCTGTGTGGAAATGATGACCTTGCACTCAGCAAAAGGCTTGGAGTTTCCTCGAGTGTTTATGATTGGCGTGGAGGAAGGGTTATTCCCAAGTTTCCGTTCTTTTGAAGAAGCAGGGCGTTTGGAAGAAGAACGTCGTTTGGCTTATGTGGGGATTACCCGAGCCAAACAAAAACTTACCATTTCTTACGCGGAAAGTCGTCGTTTATATGGCAAAGAAGAACGCCATTTGCCTTCTCGTTTTATCACGGAATTGCCACAGCAATGTTTGCAGGAAATCCGTTTACGCGGCACCGTTACTCGCGCCTTGAATCAAGCCAAAGTAGGCAGTGTTTCTCCGATTACCAATGAAAGCGAATGGAAAATGGGGCAAAAAGTGAAACATGAAAAATTCGGTGTTGGCACGGTGATCAATGTAGAGGGGGCAGACAATAATTTGCGCTTACAAATCGCGTTCCAAAATCAAGGGATAAAATGGCTGATAGCACACTTAGCAAAACTGGAAAAGGTTTAGGTTTGTCGAGATAAAATAAAAAGTGCGGTGAAATTTCACCGCACTTTTTTTATCGATATTGAATAGCTTTGGGATAACCAATCTGTAACGTTAATTTTTGATTGCTTTCCACAACGTTTTTCCGTGATTCAATAAAAAAGCGCGAGGTCATGGTTTTTTCACCGTGATTGAAGAAAATTTCAACAATAGAGCGGTCAAAGAAAATTTCCACGGTTTGCAGATTCTCAATTTCGCAGAAACGTTTACTACCGAATTTTTCCATCAACGCGGTTTGTTCACTTTGGCTACGATCTAAACAAACTAATCCGTTTTCATAAGAAAGGCGCAATAATTGTCCTTGTTCATTTTGGAAGAAGGTTAAATCAAAGGCTTGATTATTCGCTTCAAATTTCACATAAGCACGATCTAAATCTGCAATTTCGGCTTTGCCATCAAGATGAAACGTAGAAAGTGCGGTCAGATTTTCATATGTTTTTGCAATGGGGCGTTGGTGGATTTTGTTGCCTTCTAAGCGCAATTCTCTCGGCAGCGTTAAAGCCGAATGCCATTTAAATTTGTCTGTCGGATAGGTTAAGTCCGGTAATCCGATCCAACTGAACAGGATGGAATTTTCTGTCTTGCTAAGTCCTGCAAAAGTTTGTGGTGCGTAGAAATCAAAGCCTTGGTCCAGTTCGGCGATGTGTTCGGCGTGAAAGGTTAAGCCTTCCAATTTGCCGACGGCATACACCGCGTGGTAGTTATTTTGAAATTGATGAGCTTCCCGTGATTTACCCTGTGGCGACCAGATAAACACATCTTTATTGCCGAGTTTCAATAAATCAGGACATTCCCACATAAATACCTTGCTATTATCAAAGGCAGGCAAGGAAAGTTCGCCGAGTAAACGTGGTGTATCCTCAAGATTGTCCATTTCAAAAATAATCGCCGTACCGGTGAGATTTTCCCGTTGTGCACCGCAGATAAAACGGATTTTTCCGTTTTCGGCAAAATAAGGTTTGGGGTCACGAACGTGTTCCGTATAGCCTTCAGGCGCATTTTCAATTAACGGACGTTTGCTTAACAATTTTCCATTAAGATCGAAAATCGCTAAATTTTGGTAAGGCACGCGTTGATTGTCACTTGGGCGACGGGTGTTGCCGGTGTAGAACATAGCTAATTTATCACCGACTTTTAATGCGCCGCCCGAATAACAGCCGTGGGATTCAAACAGTTCACAAGGAATGAGATCGTCAGCGGATTGATAATGTTGGAAATCTTTGGTGATCAAATGTTTCCAATGCTTCATACCGTGCAGCGCATCGAAGGGAAACCATTGATAAAAAAGGTGATATTTTTCGCCGTCAAAGATGAGACCGTTAGGATCGTTCATCAGTCCGGTTGGTGGCGCAATATGAAAGTGCGGTCGAAAATCTTTGTCTTTTTGCACGGTTTGAGCAATTTCGGCAAGCTCTCCGGATGTTGCCGCAAGGATGCTTTTGTATTTTCCATTGTTGAAAATAGGCATAAGGTTTCTCCCTCTCTGTTGGGGCAGGTGGCACGCATCATAAGATGCGTGCTATTGGATTGAAGCAATGGGATCAGTTTGCCAAAAATTCCGCTAATTGTGCTTTATTCGGCAGGGCAGACATGGCACCTTTTGCCGTGGTCGCTAAAGCGCCACAGGCATTGGCCTGACGGATAATTTGCTCAAGTACAGAAATTTCTTTCCAATTTGCATGTTGTGAAAGCCCGGCAAGAAGACCGCCGACAAAGGCATCGCCCGCACCTGTGGTGTCAACCGGTTTTAAGGCTTTGCCGGCAACGATGTCTTTTTTCCCGGCTAAATGATAGCGTGCGCCGTCTTTGCCCAAGGTCACGATAATCAATTTTTCCGGATAAAGTGCGGTGATTTTTTCAAACGCTTCGTCTAAGGTTTGGGTGTCGGTGAGCAGCGTCAATTCTTCTTCTGAAAATTTCAATACATCTGCCAATGCCACCGCTTGCATAACGGTTTGCTTCATGTCATCAAAACTTGACCAAAGGGATTCACGCAAATTGGGATCAAAAGAGAAGAATCCGCCAGCGGCTTTAATTCGGCGAATCGCTTCAAAGGTGGTTTCACGGGAAGGATTGTTAATTAAGGCAATAGAGCAGCAGTGTAGCCATTCGTTCGCTTGGAAATTAGGTAAGTCCATCACTTGCAAAAACTGGTCCGCGCTTGGATTAACCATAAAGGTAAAGCTACGTTCGCCGTTGTCTAATCCAACGACAACCGTTGAGGTGCGTTGTTGCGGATCAAGAATCATGTGGTTGGTTTGTACGTTTTCCTGTTGCAGGGTTTGTTGCATAAATTCGCCCAAGGGATCTTTGCCCACGCGGCCGATAAACGCACTCTCACCGCCTAAACGGGCGATGCCTACCGCCACATTTGCCGGGGCGCCACCAGCACAACGCAAATAATGATTTTCTCCGTCCGGAATTAAATCCACTACGGCATCACCTAATACCCAGATCTTTTGATGCATATTCTGCTCCTTGTGTTAGCCCTAAAAAACATTGATAAAAATAACCGCACTTTATGATGACATAAGTGCGGTTCATTTTTGTGATGTTTTTATTTCACCGTGACTTTGGCGAACTTACGTTTACCTACTTGGTAAACTGCAGTCGAAGCGCTGATAACAAGTTTGGCGTCTTCTACTTTTTCACCATCAATTTTCACGCCACCTTGTTGTACCATGCGGTTGGCTTCTGAAGTCGAAGCGACCAAGCCGGCGTCTTTTAACAAGTTGGCAAGCCCGATTTCGCCTTCAAAGGTAAATTCAGGCATGTCATCCGGCATCGCGCCTTTTTGGAAGCGGTTGATAAATTCTTGTTCAGCCGCCTCTGCCGCCGCCTCATCATGGAAACGGGCAATAATTTCTTTGGCTAATAAGATTTTGACATCCCGTGGGTTTTTACCATTTGCCACATCTGCTTTTAATTGGGCAATTTCTGTTAATGGACGGAAAGAAAGCAGGTTGTACCAATCCCACATTAAGTCATCGGAAATGGACATGATTTTGCCGAACATTTCGCTTGGCGCTTCGGTGACACCGATATAGTTGCCGAGGGATTTGGACATTTTTTTCTCGCCGTCCAAGCCCACTAATAATGGCAGGGTAATCGCCACTTGTGGCTTTTGACCGGCAGATTTTTGTAATTCACGACCCACTAATAAATTGAATTTTTGGTCGGTTCCGCCTAACTCAACATCGGCTTCCAACGCAACAGAATCGTGACCTTGTAAGAGCGGATAAATAAATTCATGAATCGCAATGGGTTGATTGTTAGAGAAACGTTTTTTGAAATCATCACGTTCCAACATACGGGCAACCGTGTAGTTGCTTGCTAAACGAATCATGCCTTCGGTGCCTAATTTACCCAACCATTCGGAATTGAATACGATGCGGGTTTTTTGCGGATCGAGAATTTTGTAGATTTGTTGTTTATAGGTTTCCGCATTGCGTAACACATCTTCGCGGCTAAGCGGTGGACGAGTCGTGTTTTTGCCGGACGGATCGCCCACCATGCCGGTGAAGTCACCGATTAAGAAAATCACTTCATGACCGAATTGTTGGAATTGGCGTAATTTGTTTAATACAACAGTGTGACCTAAATGAATATCCGGTGCGGTTGGGTCTGCGCCGAGTTTTACGCGCAATGGGCGATTTTCTTTAAGTTTTTCAATTAAATCCTGTTCAGAAAGAATTTCATCTACGCCGCGTTTTAGTTCCGCGAGAACGGTATTCATATCAGTCATGTCTTTTCCTAATGTTATTCAATTTACCGAAAGGCTACATTATAGAGGTTATTCGACAAATTTGAATTATTTTTAAGGAAAACGCCGGATTTCAGGCGAAAAAAAACGCCTCTTGTGGGGGATGAGGCGTTGAAGTTGGAGTGATTATCTATAATTTGTTTTGGTGGTTGAATGATAATTATTCTCAAAAATAATGTCAAGCACTTTAATGAAAATAATTCTCAAATAATTTGCTTAAATTGAGTTTATCTTAAGTGGTACGACCTTTGTGAGATGAAGTGCGGTTGGAATTCCCTGCGTTTTTTCAAATTCAGCGGCATACGCATAGGCTTCCACACCTTCTTTGAGAGCTTGCCGGAAAAGCGCATCGTATTTGGCATCAATGTGTTTTGCGATTTGGAAATGGTCAAAACCATCATGTAAGCCACAGAAGAAAATGACGGCACGATGGCCTTGTTTTTTCATTGCGATCAATTCGCGCAAGTGTTTTTGTCCGCGTGTTGTGACAGCATCGGGAAACATACCGAGTTTTTTGTCGTTATCCACATACGTGATGGATTTTACTTCCACATAACAATCGGGCAGATCTTTGCCTTTTAGCAGAAAATCAATGCGGCTGTTTTCTTCGCCGTATTTCACTTCCGGGTGAATTTCATCATACATAGCCAGTTCGAGAATTTGCTTTTTCTGTAAGGCATCAAAGGTGAGCTGATTAGAGCGGTGCGTATTAATGCAAACCATATTGCCATTGGCTAATTGCGTTAATTCCCATGAACTTGGGTATTTCCGTGTGGCACTATTGGAGGTGGAATACCAGACGATGTCGCCTTCTGCACCACAGCCGATCATCGCGCCGGTATTGGCGCAGTGTAGCGTGGTGATATCGCCGTTTGGCAGTTGCACATCGGTTAAGAAACGTTTGTAACGACGGATTAAGGTGGCGGATTGTAGAGGAGGTAATTGCATTGTGTTTGGCCTTGAGCATCAAAGTGCGGTTAAGTTTTTCAGTGTTTTTAACTGGCCTAATGTGAAATGGCAGTCAAAATATTCGCGCGCTAAGATAGCAAAGCGGGGGAGGAATTTCTAATTTTTTTATGTGCTACCACAAATTGTAATAGGGATCACATATTGAATAAAAAGCCGAAAATTTTTTTTCGTTTTTAGGGGAACAATGATAGAGTGAGGGCTAATTTGACAGCCTAGAGGCGTCATTTCGGGCGGGTAAATTTGTTACCTACATCTTAATCTATCAAAGGGAATCATTATGTTAATTGGTGTACCTAGAGAACTGCTTGATAATGAAAGTCGTGTGGCGGCAACGCCGAAAACGGTTCAGCAAATTTTGAAGCTTGGCTTCGATGTGATTGTTGAACATGATGCGGGTTTCAAAGCGAGTTTTGAAGATCAGGCATTTGTAGCTGCCGGTGCGAAAGTCGGTGATGCCGCACAGGTTTGGCAAGCGGACATTATTTTTAAAGTCAACGCGCCGACCGACGATGAAATCGCTTTAATTAAAGAAGGGGCAACCTTAGTCAGCTTCATCTGGCCAGCGCAAAATTCGCAGCTCATGGAAAAACTGTCAGCGAAAAAAATCAATGTGTTGGCGATGGATGCCGTACCACGTATTTCACGTGCGCAAGCGTTGGATGCATTAAGTTCGATGGCAAACATTGCGGGTTATCGTGCCGTGGTAGAAGCCGCACATGAATTCGGCAGTTTCTTCACCGGACAAATTACCGCCGCAGGTAAAGTGCCACCGGCAAAAGTGTTGGTGATTGGTGCGGGTGTTGCCGGTCTTGCCGCGATTGGTGCAGCAAATAGCCTTGGTGCGATTGTACGTGCTTTTGACTCCCGTCCGGAAGTAAAAGAACAAGTAGAAAGTATGGGCGCCAGCTTCCTTGAAATCGATTTCAAAGAAGAAGGTGGCAGTGGCGATGGCTATGCGAAAGTCATGTCTGAGGAATTCAATCGTCGCGCTCTTGCCCTTTACGCAGAACAAGCGAAAGAAGTGGACATTATCATTACCACCGCATTAATTCCGGGCAAACCTGCACCGCGCTTAATCACCAAAGAAATGGTGGAATCCATGAAACCGGGTAGCGTGATCGTCGATTTAGCGGCAGCGACCGGCGGTAACTGTGAATTGAGTAAAGCCGGCGAAGTGGTGGTCACCGATAATCAAGTGAAAATCATTGGTTACACCGATTTGCCAAGCCGCTTACCAACGCAATCTTCCCAACTTTACGGTACCAACCTGGTTAACTTATTGAAATTGCTTTGCAAAAACAAAGACGGTCAAATCGACATTAATTTTGAAGATGTGGTATTGCGTGGCGTGACAGTAATTCGTGATGGCGAAGTCACATGGCCGGCTCCGCCGATTCAAGTTTCCGCTCAACCGCAACAACAAGCGAAAGCCGCAAGTGCGGTCAAAAAAGAGGAAGAAAAACCAACGGATCCGCGTAAAAAATACGGCATTATGGCGGCAGTGGGTGTGCTTTTCTTATGGCTTACGTCTATTGCGCCGGCGGCTTTCCTTTCTCATTTAACCGTGTTCGTCTTGGCTTGTGTCGTGGGTTACTATGTGGTTTGGAATGTGAGCCATGCGCTACACACTCCATTGATGGCGGTAACCAATGCTATTTCAGGGATTATTATCGTGGGAGCGTTATTGCAAATCTCACAAGGTAATTTCTTCATTAGTGTGTTGGCGTTTATTGCGATTTTAGTGGCAAGCATCAACATTTTCGGTGGCTTCCGCGTCACTCAACGTATGCTTTCCATGTTTAGAAAAGGCTAAGGAGAAAATCATGTCAGAAGGTTTTGTACAAGCTGCGTATATTGTTGCAGCATTACTCTTCATTATGAGCTTAGCCGGTCTTTCTAAACACGAAACGGCAAAAGCAGGGTGCTGGTATGGCATTATCGGGATGGGGATTGCACTCATCGCCACCATCTTCGGGCCAAAATCCGAAGGCACATTGTGGATCATCATTGCGATGGTGATTGGTGGTGCGATTGGTATTCAACGTGCATTAAAAGTCGAAATGACAGAAATGCCGGAATTGGTGGCGATCTTGCACAGTTTCGTCGGCTTGGCTGCCGTATTGGTGGGCTATAACAGCTACGGTTTGCATGATATCCCAACCATGCCGAATGGTTTAAATGACGTAGAACAAGCGAAATTCTTAGCAGAACAAGCCGCACTTGCCAGCGTGCATAACGTGGAAGTGTTCTTGGGGATCTTCATCGGTGCGGTGACCTTCACCGGCTCTGTGGTGGCATTCGGTAAATTAAGCGGAAAAATTAATTCTAAAGCCTTAATGTTGCCACACCGTCATAAATTAAACTTAGCCGCACTTATCGTTTCCGCCTTGTTAATGGTGTCGTTCTTAAATGAACCGGAAAACATCTTCCCAGTGTTGCTGATGACAGTGATTGCCCTTGCATTCGGTTGGCATTTAGTGGCCTCTATCGGTGGTGCAGACATGCCGGTTGTCGTGTCTATGTTGAACTCCTATTCCGGTTGGGCAGCAGCAGCAGCAGGTTTCATGCTTAGCAATGACTTGTTAATCGTGACCGGTGCGCTTGTAGGTTCTTCCGGTGCGATCTTGTCTTACATCATGTGTAAAGCGATGAACCGCTCTTTCATTAGCGTTATCGCGGGTGGTTTTGGTAATGACGTTCAAGTGTCTTCTGATACGGAACAAGGCGAACACCGTGAAACTACCGCAGAAGAAGTGGCAGAATTACTGAAAAATTCTAGCTCTGTGATCATCACCCCGGGATACGGCATGGCAGTGGCGCAAGCACAATATCCGGTGGCAGAAATCACTCAAAAATTACGCGAACGCGGCGTGAATGTGCGTTTCGGTATCCACCCGGTTGCCGGACGTTTGCCGGGCCACATGAACGTGTTATTGGCGGAAGCCAAAGTGCCTTACGACATCGTGTTGGAAATGGATGAAATCAATGACGATTTCGCTGACACCGACACCGTTTTGGTTATCGGCGCGAACGACACCGTAAACCCAGCCGCAATGGATGATCCGCACAGTCCAATCGCCGGTATGCCGGTATTGGAAGTGTGGAAAGCGGCTAACGTGGTGGTATTCAAACGTTCTATGAATACCGGTTACGCCGGCGTACAAAATCCACTGTTCTTCAAAGAAAACACCCAAATGCTGTTTGGCGATGCGAAAGAACGCGTGGATGACATCTTAAAAGCGTTGTAATTGGCTTTGGATGACAAGTTAAAAAATAAAAGTGCGGTGAATTTTCACCGCATTTTTTGTTTCTGAGAAATACATTTCAATTAATGAATCATTCGTCCAATAAAGCTATAATTACACCATTCGTTTAACAAAAAGGAAGTAAGCATGACAGAGCAGGCTTTGCACGCGGAACAGAATGAATGTCTCATAACAAACGACATTCGGCTGACGCAATATAGCCACGGCGCCGGTTGAGGCTGCAAAATATCGCCTAAGGTTTTAGAGGAAATTTTGCATACCGAAATGGCACCGTTTATTGACCCGAATCTCCTTGTCGGCAATGACACCAAGGATGACGCGGCGGTGTATGATTTAGGCAATGGTACGTCGATTATCAGTACCACGGACTTTTTCATGCCCATTGTGGACGATCCTTTCGATTTCGGACGCATTGCGGCAACCAACGCCGTGAGCGACATTTTCGCCATGGGCGGTAAACCGATCATGGCGATTGCGGTGTTTGGCTTTCCAATTAACAAATTGCCTGCAAGCGTGGCACAGCGCATTATTGACGGCGGCCGTTTTGCTTGTCAGGAAGCGGGCATTGCCCTTGCCGGCGGACATTCTATTGACTCGCCCGAACCGATTTTTGGCTTAGCCGTAACCGGTATTATCGACACCGATAAAGTGAAACGAAATGCCACGGCACAAGCGGGCTGTCACTTGTATTTAACCAAGCCACTGGGCATCGGCGTATTAACTACCGCAGAAAAACGAGGCAAATTAAAAGCAGAACATAAAGGTTTGGCGACCAAGTGGATGTGCCAAATGAATTTGCTGGGAAGTCAGCTTTCAAACATTGACGGCGTCACCGCCATGACGGATGTTACCGGTTTCGGTTTGTTAGGGCATTTAGCCGAAATCTGCGAAGGCTCCAACCTCAATGCCGAAGTGGATTTTGCTAACATTAAAACCCTAGACGGTGTCGATGATTACATTGCACAAGGCTGTATTCCGGGCGGAACAAACCGTAATTTCGACAGCTACGGACACAAAATCGCTCCAATAACGGATTTACAGAAAGCCGTATTATGCGATCCGCAAACCTCCGGCGGCTTACTCATCGCAGTCAAACCTGATTCGGAAAAAGAGGTTTTTGTCGTTGCACAAAACGCCGGCGTTGAGTTATATCCTGTCGGCAAACTCATCGAACGACAAGCCACACCGGAATTTATTGTGGTGAAATAGCAGTTAATTTTCTGATCAAAGTGCGGTCATTTTTCCGAGTGTTTTTTGAAATGAAAAACGTTTGAGGAAATGACCGCATTTTTTTAGTCATGAAAATGTATGCTGGCGTGCGTTTCCTAACGGCGCTAAAGAAAGTAAATAAAGTGCGGTGAGTTTTTGAAGTGTTTTTTGGTGAAATGTGGCACACGCTAGGAAGTGTGCGCCAACAGAGATGTGAAAATAAAGAAAGATAGCGCCAGCGTCCACGCTGGTGCTGTTTAATAAAACATTGTGAATTCTACGCAACCGTTGGCAGAACCAATATTCAAAATCCGTTGGATTTTTTGACCGCACTTTTAGCTGAGAGGCACAAGCGAGGACGCTTGCGCCATCGTCGGGGACTTACTATCTAGATTCTAAAGCAATTAATTTAGTTTCTTTATCTAATTCTTCTAATTCATCATTCCAATATCCGTTTTCTGATAATAAATCCTTAATGTGGACATAATCTGAATTTGAATGCAGGGTATGAGAACAGAATGCAGAAAACTCTCCACTTTTACTGCAAGCAGTTAATAGAGATTGTAATCGATTTCTTTGATCTAATAAGTCAATAATTACTTTTATATGTTCCAATGTTTCATTAACCTCATTGCATAATCTAAATCTTGGTATACAAAGCCTTCCATTGTCATTCAGGTTTAATACTTTAATTGTAATTTTTCCCATCTCAGTTTTAGAATAAAGTCGACAACCTTGAATTGAAAAATGATGTTTAGGAAGATCAACATAAGGGTTAACTATTGGGATCTTTACCGTATCATGATTGCCTTTTGGAGAATTACAACGTCCACAGGATGGCAATAGATTTTCCCAAATAACAACTTCTTCTGGATAAAGCGATTTAGGATGAAAGTGTTCTACTTGACTATAAGAATCAGTCTCTTGGAGTATACATTCACAATAAGCACATTTTTTATTTGATGATTCTAATAAAGGCTCTTTTATTTCTGATCTATTCCATACTGTCTTTTTAGTGTCCAACTGGTACTGCTTTGTAAGCTCTTGTACCTTTTCATCTGTTAAGTAATCAGGTTTAGGTGCCCGTTGTAATGGTATCATTTTACTCTCCAGTTAATGCTTTTAACTGAAATCTAAATAATGTAAGTTCAGTGCTTTGAGGGTGTAATCTAGTTTCTAATTCAGAAAAAATAGCTTTGGCACTTTCAACATTTTCTTCATCTAATGCCGTATTAAATTTAGATAAAGTTAATCTGTACCATTCTGTTCTTAAATCCCTCATTCCCATAACATCAGTAAGGATTTCTTCTATACTCCATCCATTAAAGCCATTACGTGCACTTTCTAAATCTTTCTTATTAAGAATACCATTAATACCTTCTAAGGCTATTACCTGATTATGTTCCGCAGTTTGAATTACGTGAGGGCTATGAGTTGTAACAATAAATTGTGTATTCGGGAAGGCTCTTTTCAGAACATTACAAATTTTATTTTGCCATTCAGGATGTAAATGTAGTTCTATTTCATCAATTATAATTATCCCATTGAATTTTTTAGCGTCTATATCAGGAAAGCGGATTTGTATTTCTCTTATAATTCCCCATATGATGAATAAACAACTCTTAAAGCCAGATGATAAGTATTCATAAGGAATTTCACCTGTTGGAGAGTTAATATATATTTCCATATCTTGTTTAATTGAAGAAAAACTATAATTATAATTTAGTAAGGCAATAGCCTCTTTTGCGTATCCTATGTTTTTCTTATTAACTTCTACTGCGTATTCCTGTTTTGAAAGAAATTCATTTATAATAAACCAATCTTTTAAATTATTTCTAGAAACACCATTTAGATTTTGATCGGTATGCTCATCTTTATTATCATATATTTTTAATGAATCTATTGGTTGATATGAGAAAAACCTGTCTACTTTGAAATACATTAAAAATTTTGAGTAATTTTTCCAAAATTGATAAAGGTTAAGGTGATTATTATGATTATTATTTTCTCGTGGGTAGAAAGAATCTACGATATATTCTATTTTCTTAAATTCCTCATCTATATTAGTTATACTTAATTTAACTAGACCTCTATTAGAATCAGCTTTTTTCTTTAGTTTATTTTGAGAATATCTTGTAAAACATGCGGTTACTGATTCGATAATATTTGTTTTGCCAATACCATTTTCCCCACAAATTATATTCAAATGAGGATTCAATTTTTCTAACTTTAGAGATGAGATTCCACCAACATCTTGTATTGTTAAAGATTCAATTTCCATTTTTAGTTATTCCTTCATATTTTAGTTAGAACTACCAAACTAGATGAGCTACTTCATCGCCACACCCAACCACTTCATCATCTCTCTCTCATCCCAACCTTTAC
>ERZ791785.913-NODE-913-length-18822-cov-2.899398_pt1 | contig 18822 bp, 16 predicted proteins | sample MGYA00509947_ERZ791785 | MGnify/ENA primary metagenome ERZ791785 (study PRJEB30046, sample SAMN00791982) | human gut metagenome | study: EMG produced TPA metagenomics assembly of the A metagenome-wide association study of gut microbiota in type 2...
TAATCAAATATTGTTGAACCATCATTTTCAAGCGCCATATTTATCGCTTTTTTATAGTCATCAATAGGAAACATATCAGCAGATGGATTACCACTATCAAAATGGATTAATCCTTCATGTTTTATATTTTTTTCTTTTTTAAGCTTCATATTTGATACGAAAGTTCCACTTCCAACAATTTTATATACATATCCCTCATTTTCAAGCAATTCATAAACTTTTACTATAGTTGCATTGTTTACATTCATATAGTTTGCAAGTTTACGAATTGGAGGTAATTTTTCATGTTCTTTTATTTTATTATCTATAATTAATTTTTGTAGATATTTACTACTCTCTTTATTTAACTCAAGTTTATATTTTTCCATTTTGTACCCCTAAATTTTCTATTTTTAGTATTTTATTAAGATACTAATTTTTATATTTAATACATTAATATGTATAATATATTATATAACAATTTTTTATAAAGGGAAAAGATTATGTACACAGATTATCATATACATTCGACTTTTTCTCCAGATGGTAAATCATCAATGGAAGAAATGATTTTAAGAGCTATTGATTTAAATTTAAAAGAAATTTGTTTTACTGACCATGTTGATTATGATATAAAATATATGGATCATTTTGTTGTAGATTATGAAGAGTATTTTAAGAGTTTAAATTACTTTATAGATAAGTATAAAGGTAAAATACGTATAAAAAAAGGTATTGAACTCGGCCTTCAAAAGGAATTATTTGATAAATGTAGTAAGGATGTAAAAAAATATCCTTTTGATTTTGTAATCTGTTCACAACATGCCATAGATAAGATGGACTTGTATTATAATGATTTTTTTGAATCTAAAGATGCTTATACTGCTTATGATATTTATTATAAAGAATATTTAAATATAGTAAAAAACTACAAAGATTATAATACTTTAGGCCACTTAGATTTAATAAAAAGATATGGTCCTTATGACGAAATTCTAGATGACGATTATTTTATCGATATAATTACAGAAATTTTAAGACAAGTTATCTATGATGGCAAAGGAATCGAAATCAATACTTCTTGTTTTAAATATAACTTACCTGATTTAACTCCTTCTAGAAAAATAATTGAGCTTTATAAATCATTAGGTGGCGAAATTATAACAACTGGTTCCGACGCACATGCCACTGGATTTCTAGCTTGCAACTTTAAATATATTTATGATTATCTGAAAAGTATTGGATTTGAATATGTATGTACTTTTGACAAGATGAAACCTTTGTTTAATAAAATATAACAATATAAAATTATCTTAAGATGCATTATAAAAACCTCCATTGAATAAATATTATCAGTAGGAGGTGATTTTTTGAGAAAAATTCCAAATCTTTTATTAGCAACTATAATCTTATCAATATCTAATATAATTGTAAGAGGTTTAGGATTTATATATAAGATTTTTTTATCAAACATAATAGGTGAACAAGGCCTTGGAATATATCATATAGTATTTAACTTTCTTATGATATGTATAGCATTAACTACTACAGGTATTCCGACTGCTTTAAGCTGCTTAATTTCAGCTAATAATACTTTAAAAAACAAAAAAGAAACTAATATACTTTTTATATCTACACTTTATGTATCTTTTTTTATTGCATTTTTTATATCGATATTTATATCTTTAAATAGCGAATTTTTAGCAGATACTTTTTTACATAACCCACAACTAAACCTTTTTATCTTGGCAATATGTCCTGCTGTTGTTTTGATAACTATCTCAAATGTTTTAAGGAGTTATTTTTACGGAATTAAAAAGGTAGTAATCCCGGCAGTTGGACAAATATTAGAACAAATTTCTAGAATATTATTTTTAATATTAGTCTATTACTACATAAAAAATGATAATGTATTATGTTATAGTGCACTTATCGCTATTTCAATTGGCGAAATGATAAATATAATATTTATTACTGTAAATCTCTATAATGATTCTAATCTATATAAAAAATTAAGCATAGATATAAATGATTTTAAACATGCATCTTTTGAAACACTAAAAATGTCTATACCTATAACATGCAATAGAATGTCTAGCATTGTGCTTCAGTCTATAAGTTCTATAATTATACCTTCTAGATTGATTCTCGCAAATATGAGTTATACAGCTGCTTTAGGGGCTTACGGTATTATAAGTGGTATGGTTATGCCGTTTATATACCTTCCATTTTCAGTAGGTTCAGCATTAGTCGTAAACTTAATTCCAAGTATATCTGGTGAAGTTGCCCTTAAAAATAATAACCTCCTTATGAAAAAAATTAAATATTCTATAGGATTAACCTTATTTGTAAGTGTATTATGTTCGATATTATTTTATTTTTTAGGAGAAGATATTTGTTTATTATTTTTTAAAAATAAAATTGCAGGTCAGTATTTAAAAGCCATGTTCCTTGCACCAATTTTCTTATCTCTAAATCAAACTCTATCTGCAATATTACATGGTATTAGAAAAGAATTTATTTCTAGCTTTAATACTATTTTAGGTATGGCAATACAATTAGTTTGTCTATATTTTTTATTGCCTATTCCTAGCTTAAATATATATGCTTACATATATGTAGTAACTGGTGCCGCTATATTTACTACCTTATTACATTCAATATCATTAATCCATGCTTTAAAAAACTCAAATAAGGTTATTTAATATGTGCATAAAAAAAAGCAACCAATACAAAGTATTATATTATAAACTTTATATTGGTTGTTTTGATATATTTAAATTAAATACTAAATATATAATTTAATATTTAAGCATTTTTATTCCTAATTAATTTTAACAATTAAATCATTTTATTATTGTAAGCAACTATCAAAATCAAAGTTTGCTGTTTGTACAGGTATATCTCTAGCTTGAACTGGTTCAATTGTAGATAATACAGCCATTGTTCCATAACTTAATAAGCTTACAGTTAATCTCATTACTAAATTAGCATATACAGGATCTACTATACTTATAGTGTATGCTCCTCCTGCAACAGTAGGAGCTGTTATAGTTGCATTTATGCATCCTAATGTCAATTTAGCTTGATAATATTGATCTGCAAGAACAGGAGTTAAGTTTGGTCTTCTGCATAATGCTCCTTTTAATGAATCAAACGTAAATGAAATATTTGTTTGTACATTTATTGTAGTTCTTACTTCTATATTTGTGCATCCACATTTTCCTCTTAATAATACAGGTATTGTTTCAGTTGTTGGCGCTGTAGGTGATGATACTGTTGCTGATAAAGTTGGTTGATTATATTCTAAAGTTGTTCCTAAACATTGTTTACAACATTGTAGTGAAGCTGGTAGATTTATAGGTGATCTGACTAATCTAGTATAAGTTGTATTAAATACATTATTAGTTTGTGTTAATGCTACCCCTCCTAATGTTGGTGCTCCTGTATTTATAGCTAAATTAAGATCTCCAAAGCAAACTTCTTTTACTTTAAATCTATAAGTTCCTGGATTTAAAGGTGCTCCAGTTACAGTTACAGTTGGACTTGTAAGTGCCTCTGCTGCTAATACAGGTGTTGCTGAAGTTGCTACTCTATCAAATTTTATCATATCAGAAACTTGATACCCAGCAATTAAACGAGTCATACTGTTTGCTGCTGTTATAGCTGGTGGAACTATTGAATTATCACAACAATTATTAGAGCTGCCACTTTCACAATTTACTGTTGCACAGCTTGTATATGTTGAATCAGTTACTGTTACTGGTTCACATACCTCATTACATACTTGATTTCCTGGACCTTGTGGGTTACAACCACATGGCATATTTTGTTGAGGTGGTAGTGGTTGCATTGGTGGTAGTGGTTGTATTTGTTGCATTGGTGCCACCTCTTTATAGTTAAACTCTCTTTCTCCCATAACAAATTGTCTTGGGTCTATCATCATATCTTGTGTAAATTGATTTCCTTTTATCACTCTAGTATTCATTGTATTTTTATTACATTGCATTACTAATTACCTCCCATTAATATAAACTTTTGGCTAAAACTAATTTCTTAACCTACTAAATACTATGTTTGATATGCGAATTTTGTTCTTATTTTCAACAAAAAGTAAAAAAAAATTTTTTTTTGTAGAAAATTAAGTTTATTTATAATCTCAATTAATAATATTTGATTAATATAAAGAATATAATTTCATATGAGAAATATATATATTTATAGAGGTGAGTTATATGACTTTTATTAACAGTACTACCAATTTAATCAGAAGATCTACTAAGGATATATTCTATATTTTTAATAATCATGGACTTTACTATAATTACTATAACAAAGATAATAAGCTTTCTAAAAGAAATATATTAATAAGCAACAACACATTAGATTATACACAGTTTTATTTTTCAATAGACAAATTTGATAAAATATATGGAATAGTAAGTGATAATGCTATAAAAATAGTAGAATGTGAAAATGATAGTGATATTTTTTTACTAAAAGAGACATTCAGTTTTGATTATGAAAAGTTTGGCGTTTGTTTTCCATATATAAAATATATGGAAGGTACTACACATATGTTTTACTATGTATATAGTCCTCAATTTACAAATTCAGCAATTATTTTTCACCAGTATAGAAATGAAAAAGGCAAGTGGGTTGAAAATCAAATCGATATGGTAAATTTCAATATATTAGATAAGTTCTATATTGTATTTAACAATAACATACCTACTATATTTTACTTAAATTTAGTTGGTGAGTATGAAGAAGTATTTTATTCAACTTTTATTTATGAAAATTTAAAATGGTCAGAACCTAAGCAATTAACAAATACTCAAACCAATAAATTATATTTTAATATATTAAATGACATCGATAATAATTTATATCATGTAGTATTTTCTGAAAATACTCAAAATCAATATTCTATAAAGTACATGAACTATAATATTAAAGACGATACTTTCATAGAAAATTTATCTTGTTTTTTAACTGAACCCTCTTTATGTAGTTTCCCTTGTATAATTTTAGAGAATTCCACTTTATATATAATGTGGGTATGCTTCGAGAAATTATATACATCCTTTTCAAATGACCTTGGTTGTACATGGAGTACTCCTATTTGTGATGAAACTAGTATAAATGAAGATTTTCTAAGAACACATGTACATTCTAATGTAAATGAAGATTTAATATATAAAGATATAGACTTATTTACGACAATGACTAATTTAAGCATTTTGGGATTTTAAATAGTAGATTTTAAAAAAAATTAGGTGATATCTTTCAATATCACCTAAACATTATATTAAATTAAACATTTCAAAATACTATCTGTGGCAGTTGCAATTATTAGAAGAATTATTTTGTGTATTTGCAGCATTAGTATTAGTGTTAGATCCTCCACATTGGCTGAAATTACATACTTTTGCAAAGTTATCTACTACTCTAGGTTGAATTTGATTTGTTGAACCAAGAACTACAACTTGTTCTTGTTTTAATATACTTACAATTTCTTGTAAGCAAAGAACTAAGTCTAATCCTCCTGGTAATTCGAAATTATATGTTGTGCATCCATTTACACATTCTTTACAGATTAATCCAGTACCAACACAACCTACTGATAATTGAGTTTGGTAATTTTGTCTTAATGTGAATGAATTTCCATCTGATGGTACACACATTTGAGCAGATAATGTGTTGTAGTTAAATACTACATTATTACTATTTGGAACTACTAGTACATTAATTTTTGTACATCCACATTTACATTTTAAGATTATTTCTAAACCATTTATTTGTATTGTTAATCCTCTTTGTCTATATCTTGTTGTAGTACCTAATCCTCTTGAACAACATGCTCTATTTCTTTCTCCGCATACTGTATAGTCAAAGTTAGATTCACAAGGTACATCGTTAGTTACTTCTTCTACTGTGTATCCTTCTAAGGAAGTGTTTCCTGGATATATTATCATTTCATCAAAGTTGAAACAAATTTCTTCTATAGTAACTTTTCCTTGACCACTTCTAGGAACCATACCAGATACGTCTATAACTTCATAAGTATAGTCTAATCCTGTTCCACTAGCATCTTGGAAAGTTTGGAATTGTATTGTATCGAATATTCTATTAGCATCTATTGCAAAAGGTGTTGCATTTGCTACTGATACTCTTGGTACATTAAGTGGTGAACAACATGAATTTGTATCACAAGTGTTTTTTATACAATTTTGACTTAGAGTATCTTCACAAGTTTCACAGCATTTTTCTGGTTTATGAGGTTTTTTACAAGGATCTATACATTTGTCATGGTCATGAATGTGATTGTGACAAGGTTCACATTCATTACATGTTTGTTTGCCACAATTATTGTTGTTATACATATTATTAGGTTTTCCTTTACATCCTCTGTTCATTTCATCACAAGTTTCAGTGTCTATAGCTTCTTCATTAGTTAAATTCATCATTTGTGTTGTGATAACTTTATTTTTATTCTTTCTAAGATTTTGCATTTTTTTGTCCCCCTAAATAAGTTATATATTATACGATATGAGATTCATATAATATACTAAATATTATGCAATTTTTAGTTTAAGTGTTCTTATTTAAAAGCTAATTTAAATAGTAACTATTTTTAAACAAAAAAATCCCTACATAAAAAAAGTAAAATGTAGGGATTAATAATAAAATTTTTAATTTAATTTTCTGAACTACTTGCAAAATAAATCATTTTATATTCATCTTGCAAGTAGAATTTTTTTATTTTTTATAGAAAAAATTTAATCTTAATTTATACTATAAAACGTTACGTCTGCATCCGCATCCAGGAAATACTCTACCAGTACCTTGAGTTGCTACTGTAGAAGTTTGACGTGGTTGAACTTGTTGGTAGCAAGGTCTTGGGTTGTATCCAGAGCAAGGTCTTGGGTTGCATCCAGAGTTTCCTGCTGTTCCAGAAGTTGTTCCTGAAATTGTTCCTGAAAATGTTCCAGAAGTTGTTCCTGAAATTGTTCCTGAAAATGTTCCAGAAATTGTTCCAGAAGCTGCTCCTGCATTTGCTCCTGCAGTTGCTCCTGAAGCTGCATAAGTTGGTTGTTCTACTACATAGCTTGAAGTTGTGTGGTAGTCTGCTCCATCATATACATTTCTTCTATTGTTGTAGTATACATTGTGATCTATATAGTGGTCTCTATAGCGATTTGTGTTCATTGTATGATAATTATTTACTCTGTGATGATAAGTGTCATAATAATTTACGTTTTCAACTGCTTGTGAATTTCCTACACTAGATGTGTGATTAACATAATTATTTACTTGACCTTGTTGGTATTGTTGTTGTCCAACTACTTGATTACCTCCTTGTGCAAAGTTAGCTCCTTGTGCAAAGTTAGCTCCTTGTGCAAAGCTAGCTCCTTGTACAAATCCGTCGTCAAACATTTCCATTCCAAATAATTGATTTTGTTCAAATGGCATTCATACCCTCTCCTTATTTATTTTCTTTATTTTTTAAGAGCTTTGTTTAAACTCTTAATTTATATATATGTTGTTTATAAAAAGTTGCTACATATTTTTACCTTTTTTTATTAATGTAGATATAATTCTTTAAATTACCTTATATTACAACAAATTTTTCATATATAAAAACAATAAATAAGTTGAAAATTGTGGTTTTGATATATTAAAAAAAGCTAAATCTATAAGATTTAGCTTTCTTGTTCACTTTAATCATTAAAATACAAAATCCCAAAACACCGTTGGGCCCATAAATTCAGTCCCGAGAGTTCTCCCAGGTGGGTGATCTGTAGATAGTTTCCAATTTCTCATATAAATACAAGATGCAATCACTCCACTACCTAACTTCGATCTCCCGTATAATAATTGTCGGTTGAATTTAAAGGTCACCATTCGTATGCCTCAGGATTTTATATCATTATTATATAACAAAATAAAAAAAATTTAAAGTCTTTTTCTATGGTAATTTTAGAAATTTTTTAAAAACCTTTTTTGAAAATTCCTATGTAAATATAATTTATATTCTAAATCTTCTTTACCATTGAAATTTCAAAGTTTTAGTCGTATCTATTTTTATTATACCCATTTTCGTATTCTTCATAATATTCTCCGTATTGATAATCATCTTCGTTATATTCTTCATCATACTCTTCTATTTCGTCATTATCTTCATCTGATTCTAAATTATCACCTCTCAAAAGACTTCCTAGTAACTTAATATTATTTGAGCTTCCTAAATTACTTATATCTGCCAATGAGCTAAGTGAAAATCCGCCCTCTCCATCTTCAGGTAAAAATAACTCTGCAAATAAATCTATCTTCTTTTTCATATCTATTGCCTTTTCCACAGATTCTTTTCTCTTCTCTGGAAATACTTCTAGAATTTCTTTAATCATCATATTTTTCTTATCTTCTTCATCCATATTTCTAAAAAATTCACTTTCATCTTCTTTTTCCAATATATCTACATCATTTAGTTTTTTAATTCCTTTAACTAAATCTAATATACTTTCCATTTTTATTAACATTTTTCGTTCTTCTGAAGACATATATTTTTTAGTTCTTGTTATAATTTCCATTCCTCTATCTAAATCTTCTTCACTCAAATCCATAAGTTTTATACCGGCCTTTATATCATCTACATTGTATTGTATAGGATTATCAAGTTTACGATTTTTATGTTTGCTATTTTTTCTTATTTTTTTGATTTTCTTAATTTTTTTTGTGTTCGAATTTAAAGAAGAACTAAGTTTTCTACTTTGATTATTTTTATTTTCATTATCTCTACTACTTTTTTTGGTCTTTTGAACTAATTTTTTTGTGTCTTTTTTATCTATCTTTAAACTTTCATTCGATACATTTTTATTACCGAACAAAGAGACATTTCCATTGCTCAGAGCTAAAAGTCCAAGTATCAACAATAAATTGTTCAATACAAGTCCCCCCTTTTATAATAGGTATTCCACACAATCTCTTAACTTTAAAATATGATTATTTAACTACTAATGTTCCTATTAATTAATCTATCTATATATAATATTATGATTTAAATTGACTATATATTATATTTAATTGATAAGTATATTTTGTTCTCACTTTTTAAATAACATTTCATATAATATCAGTATATTAAATCTTGCATTAATGCATATTTTTTTAATTATAGTATTAACTTTTATTAGAAGTCTCATATAAATTATATATAATTATTTTTATGCTTGGGAAAGGAGCTCTCTATGAAAAAATCAAAGAAAAAAGTGGATAAAATAGATCAAGAAACTTTAGAACAATTTGCAAAGGAAAAAAATATTGATAAAAATAAGATAGAAAATATAGCAAATAGCTATCAAGGAAAATCTGAAGATGAACTTTTAGACGAACTTATAAATATAGGTAAAAACTTAAAAGGTAAAGAAGAAGTAGTATCTAAATTCAAAAATTTCTTAAATCCTGAACAACAACAAAAACTAGATTCTATTATGAATAAAATATCTGAAGCAGAGATTCAAGATAAGATAAATTCAAAGAAATCTAAAAAATCCAGTTCACATCATAGCCCATCTGGCAAAAAAACTGTAAAAAAAGTTAAAAGAGTTAAAAAGAGCAATTAAACACATCAAAAAGGTATTGGGATACAAATATATCTCAATACCTTTTTATTTTTCCATTTATAAATTACTTTATCCTTAATTATATTCTTAAAATATTTATGAACTCAAAACTTACAATATATTTAATCTAATTGTTTATGTATTTTGGAAATTATATCATCTTTTATTTTTTGTCCTTCACATAATATATCTTTGCATCCTTTGCTGTATTTATCGTGAATTTCTTTATTTTCTAATCCCATTAAATTTACTTTTACATTTAAAATAGCGCCTTCCATACCAGTTGCAATCATTAATGTTCCAACACCGATATCTGTTATAGCATTTTGGTTTCCATTTGCAACTAAGAAGTCTAATAATTTTAAAGCTTCTAGTGAAAGTTTAGCTGTCTTATATGGAACTTCAATTGAAAAAATTGTAGCCTCTTCCATAGCCTTAGCTCTTGCTACTTTTTCTTCATCTGTTTCTTTTGGCAATTTCAAAGCTTTCATAAATTCATTAAAAGACTCTGTATCTTTATCTACTAAAGTAGATAATTCTGTTCTTATTTCTCCTAATTTATCAAATCTAACTTTGAATTCTTCTTTAGTTTTATCATCTAAGGCTTCAAATTTTTTCTTTCCAAAACTTAAATGAGCCATCATTCTCGCAAGTCCTACACCTATATCACTTGCCAAAGCTGATACAGACCCCCCTCCTGGTGCTGGTGAATTTGAATCTACTTCACTTGCAAAATCAGTTACAGTCATATCAATTAATTTCATATGCTTTCCTCCTGTACATAAAAAATATTTTAATTATCATAAACTACAACTTTATTATCTACCACTAAATTTCCATTTTTGTATACTTTTTTAGTGTGATTTATTCCAAAATGGTACATTAAATACTCCACATTGCGAGCATCAAATACTACAAAGTCAGCATTCTTGCCCACTTCTATTGAACCTATTTTGTCCGCTCTATCTATTGCATAGGCCGCATTTATAGTTACTGCTGTAAGCACTTCATTTGGAGTCATTTTTAGATGTAGACAACCTAATTGCATAACAAGTTGTAAATTTTCACTAGGACAACTTCCTGGGTTGTAGTCACTTGATAAACTCACTATTGCTCCCATATCTATCATTTTTCTGCAATCTGCATAATTTTTATTTAGATTGAATGATGTTGCTGGAAGTATATTTGCTACAACATTATTTTCTGCCATCATTTTTATTCCTTCATCACTAGCTGCCATAAGATGATCTGCTGATACACAACCGAGCTTAGCAGCCAATTCTGCTCCACCTAATGATTCTATTTCATCAGCGTGAATTTTTAATTTATATCCTATTTCTTTAGCTTTTTGAAGTATATATTCACTTTCTTCTATAGTAAATACTCCTTCTTCACAGAATACATCACAAAATTCAGCCAATCCCATATCTTTTATCTTTGGCATCATCACATCAACTAATATATCGATATATGCCTTGTGATTTTCTTTATATTCCTCTGGAACTGCATGTGCTCCTAAAAAAGTATGTACTAAATCTACTGGATGATTTTTATCTAGTGCGCGCGCTACTTCTAATTGTTTAATTTCTGTATTTAATTCTAATCCGTAGCCACTTTTTTCTTCAACAGTAGTTACACCAAATTCAAGCATTCTATCTAAACTTTTTTTAGCCTTTTTATATAATTCTTCTTCTGATGCTTCTTTTGTTGCTTTTACAGTGCTTAATATCCCACCACCGTTGTTTAAAATTTCTATATATGGAACTCCATTTAATTTCATAGAAAATTCATTTTCTCTAGAACCACCATGTATTAAATGTGTATGAGAATCTATAAGTCCAGGAGTTACTAAAAGTCCCTCAGCATCATGAATTTTAGTCTCTTCTCCGCATAAGTTTCCAAATTCATCACCTACACCTATAGCTAAGATTTTCCCATTTTTAACTGCTATATATGCATTTTCTATAATATTAATCTTATTCATCTCTTCTTTTACCCTAAAAGAAGATGAACCTTGCATTGTAACTAGCTTTCCTATATTTTTTAAAATTAAATCAGCTTTCATTGTATTCTCCTTATCAAACATACAATTAACTAAAAATCTGCTACTCCATTAAACTAGTTTCTAAAACCTTATCTAATGTAAAGTCTTCAAGACCTAGATAATAAGCTGCAACATCGACAAGCGCTTCCATTGGACAAAGTCCGACAACTTCACTTCCTGTAACATTTACACCATATCTTCTAGCTTCCATTTTTACAGCCTCAAAAGCCCTGTACATGCTAGTTTTTGTATAGTCTGTTAAATTCATTGTAACTTGAGTAATTTTTCTTTCAGGAACTTCAACAGGGCCTGCTTTTATATATCTATATCCTCCGCTTGAATGTCTAATTGTTTTTGCTATTTTAGATGCTATTTCTATATTTGTAGTATCTAAATTTATATTGTATGCAATTAATGGTCTTCTAGCTCCTATTGCTATTGCACCTGCTGTTTTGTGTTTTTTATTAGCTCCATAATCAGGCATCCAGTTAGGATCTTGTAATTTTTCATCTAAACCTTCATATTCACCTTTTCTTACTGTAGCTAAGTTTTCTCTTTCTGGTTTAGTTGCAGCACATTCATATAAAAATACTGGTATTTCATATTCTTTTGCCACCATTTCGCCAAGTTCATTAGCTATTTTCACAGCATCATCCATGTCCATTCCTTTTATAGGTATAAATGGACAAACATCAGTTGCTCCAAATCTAGAATGTTGTCCTTTATGAGTATTCATATCTATAACATCTTTAGCAACACCTATTGCTTCAAATACTGCATTTTTTACTTTTTCCGGTTCACCAATTACTGTAACTACTAATCTATTGTAATTTTTATCAGCTTCGTAATTTAATAGTTTTACTCCTTCTTTTCCCCTTAATGGATTTACTATTTTTTCTATCTTATCTAAATCTCTACCTTCACTAAAATTTGGTACACATTGAACTATTGCCACTATTTTATCCCCCTTATGTATAAACTTCTAGCTCAATAAGACGGACTTATTGAGCTAAAATTATTTTTTATTAGTATCTAACATATTATAATTTAATATATTTGTAATTTATTTAAATTCTTTATCTCCAACTGTTTTTTCAATTAAATCTTCATCAACTAAGAATGGTAATGTTATATGATCTTTTCCTTCGCACATTTTGTTGTATTCGATTACTGTATCTATAGAGTTGTCATTTCTAGCCCAAGCACGTCTTGCAACGCCACTCATAACATCCCATGGCATAGCAGTTCTAAGTATATCATCTACCCTTTGTGAACCATCTAGAACCATACCAAATCCACCATTGATTGATTTACCTATCCCAACTCCACCACCATTATGAAGAGCTACTAAACTCATTCCTCTTGCACAGTTACCTGCGAAACAATGAGTAGCCATATCAGCCATTATATTACTTCCATCTTTGATATTAGAAGTTTCTCTAAATGGTGAATCTGTTCCTGATACATCGTGGTGGTCTCTACCCATCATAACTGGGCCTATTTCGCCACGTCTTACCATATCATTAAATTTAAGTGCTATATTAGTTCTTCCCATAGCATCTTGATATAATATTCTAGCTTGTGTTCCTACAACTAAGTTATTCTTTTCTGCATCTCTAATCCATATCCAGTTATCTCTATCTTGATATCTTCTTTCTGGATCTATGCATTCCATTGCAGCATGGTCGGTTTTTATTAAGTCTTCACGTTTTCCACTTAAACAAACCCATCTAAATGGTCCATAACCAAAGTCGAATAATTGAGGTCCTAATATATCTTCAACGTAAGATGGGAATATAAATCCATCTTTTTCATCTATTCCATTTTTAGATATTTCTTTTCCACCTGCATCATATACAGCTTTCATAAAACTATTCCCATAGTCAAAGAAGTAAACACCTTTATCATGTAGTATTTTTATTAATTCAAAATGTTTTAATAAAGTTTTATCTACTAATTCTATGAATTTTTCTTTGTCATTTGCTAAAAGTTCTGTTCTTTCTTCAAAACTAATTCCTTGTGGACAATATCCTCCGTCATAAGGTGCATGGCAAGAAGTTTGGTCTGATAATAAATCTATATGTATATCGTTATCTACAGCATATTGAAGTAAATCTACTATATTTCCATGGAATGCTATAGCACAAGGTTCTCCTTTTTCAAGTTCAACTTTAGCTAAGTCGAAAGCTTCTTTTGGACTTTCAGTAACTTTGCTAACCCATCCTTGAGTGTATCTAGTTTCGATTCTTGATGAGTCTACTTCGGCAATTATTCCTACACCACCTGCTATTTCTACAGCTTTACCTTGAGCACCACTCATTCCGCCAAGACCTGAAGTAACAAATAATTTTCCTTTTAAGTTTCCTTCTTTAGGTATACCTAATTTTAACCTACCTGCATTTAATATTGTTGAATATGTTCCATGAACTATACCTTGTGGCCCAATATACATCCAACCACCAGCAGTCATTTGACCGTAGTTTGCAACACCGATTGCAGTTGCTCTTTTCCATTCTTCTTGGTTATCAAACATACCTATCATTAGAGAGTTTGTAAGTATTACTCTTGGAGCATCTGGTTTAGATTTAAAAAGGCCTACTGGATGTCCTGAATGAAGTACTAAAGTTTGGTCTTCAGTAAGTACTTCTAAGTATTTTTTTGTAAGTTGATATTGCATCCAGTTTTGGAATACTTGTCCTGTTTCCCCGTATGTAACTAATTCATAAGGATAAAGCGCTACATCAAAGTCAAGGTTGTTGTCTATCATAACTTGGAATGCCTTACCTTCTACACATTTTCCTTTATATTCATCTATTGGTTTTCCATAGATTTTTCCTTCTGGTCTAAATCTATATCCGTAAATTCTACCATAAGTTAATAACTCATCTAAAAACTCTGGTGCTAATTTTTCATGATATTCTTCTGGTATATATCTTAAAGCATTTTTTAATGCTAATTTTATATCTGCATTTGTCAATTTTGATTCACGTTTTGGAGCTCTTCTTATATGTTCTTGAAATTCTGGTATTTTATCTGGAATTACATCAAGTTTAATAGTCAAAGCTTTATTTATTTCTTTATTTCTTAGATTTAAATTACTCAATTCAAATTCCCCCTTAAATTTTATAATTTTACTCTATATTTTAAAGTTCTAAATCACTAACTATTTCTTCGCTTACTAATAGTTCTTTTCCTATAGCTTTTTCTACAGCTTCTACTAATAGATTTTCTTTTATTATATCTTCACAAATATTGATATCTTTATACATTATTCTATCTTTATCTACAAAAGGAGTTCTTTCTCTTATAACTTTATAAGCTTCTTCTGTTCCTTTTCCCAATTTTTTCTTACCTCTTAAATCTATTGCTTGTGCTGATGCTAAAATTTCCATAGCTAAAACTTTTCTAGCATTATCTAATATATCTCTTGCATGTCTAGATGCTATAGTACCCATAGAAACATGGTCTTCTTGATTTGCTGAAGATGGTATTGAATCAACACTTGCTGGATGAGCTAATACTTTATTTTCAGAAACTAATGAAGCAGCACTATATTGAACTATCATAAATCCAGAGTTAACTCCACCTTCATTAACTAAGAATGCTGGAAGACCATGACTAAGTGCTGGATTTACCATTTTTTCAAGTCTACGTTCAGATATATTTGCAATTTCTGATAAAGCTATTCCTAAGAAATCAAAAGCAAGTGCCATTGGTTCGCCGTGGAAATTACCACCAGATATAATTTTTTGATTTTCGCCTGGGAATATTATTGGGTTATCTGTAACTGAATTCATTTCTATTTCTATTTTTTTAACTACATAATCAAGTGCATCTTTGCATCCACCATGAACTTGTGGTGAACATCTTAAAGTATAAGAATCTTGTACACGAAGTTCTCCTTGTTCTGTAGTCATTTCACTACCATCTAACATTTCTAGCATATTTTTAGCTGTATTGAATTGTCCTTTATGAGGTCTTACTAAATGAACTCTTTCATCCATAGCACAAGTTATACCATTTAAACCTTCCATAGTAAGCCCTAATGCTATATCTGCAGTTTTCATTAAATTTATAGCGTCGTAAACTGTTATAGCTCCAACTGCTGTCATACATTGAGTACCATTATTTAAACTTAATCCTTCTTTTGAAGATAGATATTCTAAAGGTTTAATGCCTGCTTTTTCCATAGCATCTTTAGAATCCATTCTTTCACCTTTATATATTGCTTCACCTTCTCCTAGCATAGTAAGTACCATATGAGATAATGGCGCTAAATCTCCAGAAGAACCTAGTGAACCTTTTTCTGGTACTATTGGATGAACACCTTTATTTAACATATCTATTAAAACTTGTAGAGTTTCAAGTCTAACACCTGAATAACCTTTTGATAATGCATTTATTCTAAGTAGCATCATAGCTCTTACTACTTCTTCACTAAGAGGATCTCCCACACCACACGCATGACTTCTTATTAAATTAATTTGAAGTTGTCTAGTATCTTTTTTAGATATAACTACATCAGAGAATTTACCAAAACCAGTTGTTATACCATAAGAAACTTTTTCATTTTCTACTAGATCATCAACTATTGCCCTAGCTGTTTTTATTCTTTCTATTGCTTTTTCTGTAAGTTCTACTTTATGGCCATATCTACAAACTTTAATTAAATCTTCTAAAGATAAATCATAACCGTTTAGTTTAATAATACTCATATTAAAACCTCCATATTTTATATTTTTTTAATATATATTGAATTTTTTTTATAACTTTCGACATATATTTAAGTCAATCTTAAATATAAATTAATTATTGAGATTAAAATTTCTGACATTTGAATTATTTTTTACACGACTTGCTTGATTGTTATGTTATAAGTATAATTAATAATATAAATTATATCTATAAGTATTTTATCAATTTCTATAACAATATTGCGCTGGAATCTAACTTTATCTGGGGGAGGGGTTATTATGAAAAGAAAAATTGTTGTTGCAAGTAATTTATTAGAAAAGAAAAATTATGGAGATTATACTTTTCCAATAGACTTTGATTATAATACTTTATTTGCTTATGAATACGGATTTTTAGATTATCACTGGCACTATGAAATGACTTTTTCAGTTATATTAGAAGGCTCTATGGAATATAGAGTCAACGATAAAATATATGAAATGAAAAAGGGAGATGGCCTGTTTATAAATTCTCATACTTTGCATACAGCTAAAGGATATAATAACAAAGACTGTGCATTTTTGGCTCTTATGTTTAGACCAAATTTCATTTTTGGACATGAAGAAAGCATAATAAAAACCAAATATATTGATATAATTGAAAATGGTGGCCAATGTCCATCGTTCTTTTTTAACTCTAATAATAAAACTCACCAAAAGATAATGTCTTTAGTACTTGAAGCTAATGATATATTCCAAAATAAAGGTCCTTGCTACGAATTATTAGTTAAAAGCAAAGTTTGTGAAATATGGTCCTTATTTTTCAATGAGGTAAGCTTCATTCTGCAAGAAGATAATGTTTCTAATTCAAATGACGTTGTTCGACTTTCTAAAATACTTAATTTTATTCACAGCAATTATAAAAATAAAATAACTCTAGATGATATTTCTGAATGTTGTAATATAAGTAAAAGTGAATGCTGCAGATTTTTTAAAAAAGCAACCCGTCAAACTCCTTTTGAGTATCTATTAAATTATCGTATAAAAAAGAGTATCCCTCTTCTTTTGAGTGATCAATACAATATAACAGAGATTTCAGAAAGCGTAGGATTTTCAAACGCAAGCTATTATACAGAAATATTTAAGCGAGTTATGGATTTATCTCCTACAAAATATAAAAAAGAAAAATTAAAAAAAGTTGAAGCATTTTAATATAAATATATAAAAAAATCTTTATCTCAAAGACCTTTAAAAATGTAGATTTTTTTGAAATGCATTAACGGAAATTATATTTATCACAATTTAAAGCGTATAATAATTTCCTATGCATTATAAAAAATAAGAGAACCATAATCGATTCTCTTATTTTTATATATTTAAAACTATTTTTTTTCTATTACACTTTCTCTTTCGATTATTTCGTATGGTAATACGAATTTCTTTTCTTCAAGAGTTTCTCCGTTTATCATTTTTATTACCATTCTCATAGCTACAGCTCCCATATCGTAAAGTGGTTGGCCAACTGTAGTTAATTTTGGGCGGTACATTTTAGAAAGTTTAGTATTGTTAAATCCTGCTACAGATATATCATTTGGTACGTTATAACCTTTATCTAATATAGCATTTATAGCCCCTATAGCAGCCTCATCACCGGTTACAAATACTGCATCAGGTTTTATACCCTCATCTAATAATTCAGCCATAACTTTATATCCATTATCATGGTCTGTATTACCATATCTTATTATATCTGGATTTATAGCTATATTGTTGTCAGTTAAAGCTCTTTCATATCCTCTTCTTCTCTCTGTTTCAAGGATAGTATCAGCTTCACTAGTCATTATAAGAGCTATTTCTTTATGTCCTTTATCTATTAGATATTTAGTCATATCGTAAGTTGCATCTTCATTGTTTGTACTTACTGTATATACATCGAAAGTTTGAGCAGTTTTACTTATATAAGTTGCAGGTATACCACTGTTGTTAATTGATTTTATGTGGTCTTCATCTAACGTCCATGAAATCATAACTATCCCTTCAACTTGTTTTGCTTTTAATAAATCTATACTTTTTAGCTCTTGGCTTTTTTCAGAATATGTATTAGCTAGTAATATATCATATCCATACATTTTTGTAACACATTCTATTCCGTTTACAATTTCATTTACAAATGAATCTGATACTTCTGGTACTATAACTCCTAATAATTTACTTTTTTTCGTAACTAAACTTCTTGCAAGAGGATTTGGTACATATCCTGTTTCTTTTATTACATCTAAGACTCTTTGTTTCACTTCATCCGTAACTGGTTTTGAGTCATTTATTACTCTTGAAACTGTAGATATAGAAACTCCAGCCAATTTTGCAACGTCCTTTATTGTAACGTTATTTTTCATGATACTTCCTCCTTGTTTTATTCTCGTGTCATTATATAAAAATTAATTGTAACATATTTTTTTATTTTTATAAATATATTATTTATAATTTTTGCAATATCTAT
>ERZ791785.915-NODE-915-length-18764-cov-2.480464_pt1 | contig 18764 bp, 20 predicted proteins | sample MGYA00509947_ERZ791785 | MGnify/ENA primary metagenome ERZ791785 (study PRJEB30046, sample SAMN00791982) | human gut metagenome | study: EMG produced TPA metagenomics assembly of the A metagenome-wide association study of gut microbiota in type 2...
ATACGCTACTGTTACCACTCTCATAGCAGTAGATGGTATTGTTAATGTATTATATGGACTAGGTTCTAAAAATTTAGTTCCCTCCGGCATCAACATTTTATCATTTAACCATATATCATATCTTCCATTGATTATATACTCTCCTTTTAATTTCAGCTTCCATATACCAGCTTTTATACTTTTAAATTTTAGATGATAAACCTGATGTCCTGTATAGTTTTCTGGATCATATTCTTCAACCTGAATATTTGTATCTGTTAAATAAAACTTTCTATCATACTTTGCTTGTACTTTTTGTATAAAAAAGCCTATCTCCTCCCCTGCTGGAGAAATTATGCTTAAAGACATTCTATTTGGCTTCTGAACCCATATATAGAAATTGAAGACTTCGATAGTTCTAGGTATATTTATTTCAACGGTATCAATATCTCCTACATTTTTAATATACCTTGTAACATGGCCTTCACTATTCCCCAAATTTCCAGTACCTGCAACAAATATAATTCCACTTTTATCAGCTATTGAAGTAATAAATCTTGCTGTAATATTATATCCATCATGACTTCCCTGTGTACTACCAACTCCTAAGTATATAACTATCGGCCTCTCTAGTTCTTGTGCTCGTTTTTCTAGATAGGCAATAGCTGCTAATACTTCTGAATTATTATAAACAGGAACTATATGAAGATTGTTCCTCTTTAAAATTGTCTTATAATTAGGTGATTCAAAAAGTTTTACAACTAAAAAATCACAATCATTGGCTATTCCAACCATTTTTCCGTTATATCCTCTAGCACCAATTATCCCTGCCATTTTTGTGCCATGCCCTACTTCATCTTTACTATTTACAAGTGCATATGGATCTTGTCCATTTTTTTGTGCTTTAATTGCATTATTAATTTCTGCATTGGTAAATTCTCTTCCTATATATACATTCTCTTTTCTATCTGATTGTATACTTTGGTCCCATAAACTAATTATCCTCGAAGTATCATCTTCTCTAATAAACTCCTTATTCAAGTAATTAATCCCTGTATCTATTATTCCAACCAAAACTCCTCTTCCATTTAAACCTATATAAGGATTACTTTTAACTTGATATATATTATCAACATCACTTGGTGATATATCTTGAAGTGTATATACGCTTCTAGCCTCAATAAATATTATTGCCGGTACATCTTTTCTTAATCTATCAAGATTTTCTTCACTTACAGCTACTACTGCTAATGTATCTGTAATAGTATCACCACATGCATAATCTACCTTATCAATTTGTTCCTTAAAATTCCCTCTATATTCCACTACATATCCTGGAGCATTTTCATCTAAATAATAGTTACATGTACTATTACTCATCATTTCTCTCCCTACTATTACTTACACTATAAGTTTATGATTTAATAAAAAATAATACCCCAACAATTATAAAATCACCTCTATAACTTATAGCTTACTAATAATATGCATATTTTTAGATGCTCCGCTTAAAGAGCATACTATAATATTAATAAAAAATTATGGAGTTTCATTTACATAAAAAAATAAAAAGTGGATTCTAATTGAATCCACTTTTTTTTACTTCTTATTTACTTAACTTATCTAATTTATTAACTTACTACTTTTGAGTCAGGAATTTGTTTTTCTGATTTAATTTCTCCAGCCATCTTAAATGCTTGCTTTGCTAAAAATACTGCAATAATTTCATTTATTACTGCCGCTGCTGCAATTGTTCCTTGAATCATAGTTGCATACTCAGGTGCTATTGGTAATAAAGTTGTTACTGCTATTCCTGTAAATAAAAGTGATACTCCTGAATGAGGAAGTAATGAAAGCCCTAAATACTTACATACATTCTTGTCAGCCTTTGATATTTTACCACCAAGGTATGCACCTAATATTTTACCTATAGCACGAGCTATTATATATACAGCAGTAAGTGCTCCAGCTCCTAATATTAGATGATAATCTAGTGGTGCTCCTAATGCTACTATCATAAGCATTAATGCCACAGCAATAATAGGATTCATAGCTCCCATTATTTCTTTTAATCTCTCTTCTGAAACCATATTTGCAATAACAGCTGAAAATGCTATACCTACTAATAATAAATTAATTTCTAATATATTTTGGCTTACAAATCTACCAATCATAGCTGTAACAATTATAAGCAGCATATTCTTTATAATAGTTTCTTTCTTATCACAGCTCTTACGTAGAATTTTACCACTTATATATCCAGTTATTCCACCTACTACCATTGGTAAAATTACCATCATTAATATAGGAAGTATTTGGATTCTTCCACCAGTATACATACTTGAAACTCCACCAATAACTAAAAAGAATACTATTACTGCTAATATGTCATCTAACGCTGCAAGTGGTATTAAAGTTTTTGCAACTGGTCCATTTGCCTTGTACTCTCTAACTATCGATAAAGATGGTGCCGGAGCTGTTGCTAATGCAATTCCTCCAAATATTAATGCAATTGACATTGGAATATCTTCAACAAAGAAAAATGCAATTGCTACTATTATAAATGTAATCAACCCTTCAAATATAGTAATAGTTACTATCTGTTTTCCTGACTTTTTAATTTCTCTCAATATTAATTCCGTACCAATTAACATACCTGCAGTTACTTCTCCAACGTTACTTAAAATATGAAACCAATTTGAGTCTAGCAATCCTTGTGTCATCCAATTTAATGCGTGAGGTCCTATAATCATACCTGTTAATAACCATCCAAGAATAGATGGTAGTTTAACTTTAGTAACTAGCTTCCCTACAAAAAATGCTATTACAACAAATACTGTTAATAAAATAATTCCTTTTATCATTTTTACTCCTCCATTTATTTATCTATACCTTCAAAGACCATTTCTATCATTATTTTATGGTCTTTTCTAAACTCTTCTATTACTGTATCTTTATCTTTATCCCCAATATTTCTCATATGCTTTTCTTCTAACTTTTCACCTATAATCATTATTAACTCAAAGGCTTTTTCTCTATCAAATTTAGGATTTATATCTATATTTTTAATGATTTTGTATATAAGATTATTATTATACTCTTGAAATTCTTCACTTAATTTAATAGCTTCCTCAATGTTATAATAAAGTACAGAATTTACTATAAGCATTGAATAAAGGGGGTTCTCCCTAAAGAATTTGAATTTAATATCAAAATATCTGCTTATATAATCTATCCCACACTTATCTTTATCATCTATTTCAATATTTACATTTTCTTTAAATCTATCTATAGCAAACTTAAGTGCATGTAAGTAAATTTCTTCTTTTGATTTAAAATAATAATAAATTAACCCTTTTGATACTTTAGCCTTTTTACAAATACTATTTGTAGATGCTGCCTTATATCCATTTTCAGCAAATTCTTCTATAGCTGCTTTTATTATTTTATCTTTAACCTCTGCATTTTGAAGTTCTTTATCACTCATATCTAAACCCCTTTATATTATTACTTTCATCATTTTAAATAGTACCACCAACTGACCACTTGGTCAATAATCATCTTGTACCATATTACACTTTATAATTTCAATATGTCCCACATTTAATAGAATTTTCTCAAAAAAATAAAAGATGTATCAAAATAATACATCTTTAAAATATTACTACTATAATATTTAACAGTTTTTTTAATATTATAATCCAATTATTTAATTTTATATGGCTTCTTGTTAAAACTTGTTATATATACCTTGTTTTTAAATCCTGAACTTATCCATCCAAAGTTTCCTGCTTGCATATAAAGTACCTTATTCATATTCGCTTCTGCGTACAAATCCTTACCCATAGATTCTCCACTATTTATAACATCAATAAGCTTGTCTAAAACTTCCTTTATCGATGATTTAATCTTAGCCTGCCATGGAATACTAGAACTATTTCCAATAAACGGACCTGTTCCAATACCTATTCCCCCACCATATCTTAATTTTTCTATGTGATTTGTAAAGTTTCTAAGTATCTTAAGTGCTTGCCTATTCTGTTTACCTTCATAAAAGCCGCAATTAACAATACCGTATATCCTAGAATCACATTTTATATTATTTTCTTTTGTGTATTTTTCAAATCCCTCTAAAAATTTAATTACTGTAGATGGAAGACAATCTACATAAAGAGGAAAAGCAATTACTATATTATCGCAATTAGTTAATACATGAAATTTATCTACATCTTTTATTCTTTTATCTGCTATAGAAATTTCATAAACATTATTTTCTTTATCAAAGTAACTTTTAACTACTTCCAGTAAGTATTTACTACAAGATTTTTCTCCTTTAGGACTTCCATTAATCAATACGATATTCATCTTAATTCACCCCACACAAATTATCTAATCTAGTAGTAATTTTATTTTGTATGTTATTACTATCTTCAAGGATTAAAAATTCATTTTCTTTACAATGAAAATTAATCATATTTCTATTAAACAATTCTTTAAAAGTACTAGCTTCTCCAGTATATAATTTAGTAGAATATCCTATTACAAACATCTTAAAATCCTTTTTATATCTTTTTTTATGATGCATCTCTCCATTAGCTAATTGAAAAAACGGTGAAATATTAGGTATCATTCTATCAAGAATAACTTTAAATGATGGAGAATACATTCCATACAATATTCTTGAAACTAAAACTATGTAATCACATTCTATAAACAATCTATTCTTAAGCTCATTATCATCATTTATAATACATTTACCAGGAGTTTTTACCCAACAATTAAAACATCCTACACATGGATTTAAATTCATATCGTCTAAATATAAAAAATACTTTTCAACCTTACCCTCTACATGATTATCAATTTTTTTTATTATTTCATCTCTCAATTCTTTATCTCTATCATCAGTATCTACTATTATTAAAATACTTCTCATAAACATCCTCCAAAACCTATTCTATGTTATTTTTTAACATAACTATAAGTAATTTAGGCTTTACCCCTCCTTTTAACCAAATTATTTAATACCCCATCATTTAAATAAGTATAAATTTTGCGCCTTATAATAATTATATTTAATATCTACCCTATATAATTCCTATTTTAATAATATTTTTAAATACTTATTATGATTAAATTAATATTAGATTAACACTTATATAATAAAAAAGCCAGCAAAGCTGACTTTTTATTATAATAAATTTTTAATTCTTAATTATTCTAAATCTTCACCATTTGATGCTATAACTTTCTTATACCAATCAAAACTTTTCTTTTTACTACGTTTTAATGTTCCGTTACCTTCATTATCTCTATCTACATATATAAATCCATAACGCTTCTTCATTTCACCTGTTCCAGCGCTTACTAAGTCAATTGGTCCCCATGTTGTATATCCAAGTAGGTCTACTCCATCTTCTACAACTGCATCTCTCATTGCTTTTATGTGTGCTCTTAAATAATCAATTCTATAATCATCTTCAACATATCCATTTTCATCTGGAGTATCTATTGCTCCTAATCCATTTTCAACTATGAATAATGGCTTTTGATAACGATCATATAATGTATTCATTGTTATTCTTAATCCTAGTGGATCTATTTGCCATCCCCATTCACTTGCATCTAAATATGGGTTCTTTAATGAAGCAAATATATTTCCTTCAGTTAATTTATTAACTTCTGGATCAGCACTTGCACATCTGCTTGAGTAATATGAGAATGAAATAAAGTCTACTGTATGATTCTTAAGAAGCTCTAAATCTCCTTCTTCCATTACAGGCATTATACCCTTTCTTTCCATTTCCTTAATTGCATATGCTGGGTATTGCCCTCTTGCTTGAACATCTATAAAGAAATAGTTTTCTCTATCTGCATTCATTCCCTTCCAAACATCATTTGGATTACAAGAATATGGATAAGTTTGTCCTGCTGCAAGCATACAACCTACCATGTTGTTTGGATCTACTTCATGAGCTATCTTAGTTGCAATAGCACTTGCTACTAATTCATGGTGAGCTGCTTGATATTTAATCTTCTCTTCATCTTCTCCTTCTTCAAAGTAAAGACCTGCACCCATAAATGGAGCATGTAAAATCATATTTATTTCATTAAATGTTAACCAGTATTTTACTAATCCCTTGTATCTTCTAAAGATTACATTACATAAGTTTTCGTAGAATCCTACAAGCTTTCTGTTTCTCCATGCACCATACTCTGTAATTAAGTGCATTGGACAATCAAAGTGAGTAATAGTAACTAATGGCTCTATACCATACTTTTTACACTCCTTGAATAAATCTTCATAGAATTTTAATCCTTCTTCGTTTGGCTCTAATTCATCTCCCTTAGGGAAAATACGAGTCCAAGCTATTGAACAACGATACGTCTTAAATCCCATTTCTGCAAATAATTTTATATCTTCTCTAAAATGGTGATACATATCTATTGCTTCTTTTGCTGGATAAAAATGTTCATCATCAAAATCAAACATCTTCATTTTACCTGCTATTACAGCAAATCTATCTTTTCCAACTGGAGAAACGTCTACATTAGCAAGACCTCTTCCACCTTCATTATATCCCCCTTCACATTGGTTTGCAGCTGTTGCTCCACCCCATAAAAAATCTTTTCTAAAACCCATCTTTATTCCTCCTAAAAAGTTCAACGTTTCATAATCTAAATAACTTTACTTACTTTTATTATATTTCTACTGATGAAGAAATATTTTCAATTTTTGAAAATTACATAACTAAACCAACACTCAATTGTTCATTTCATGAAACATATAGTTCATATCATAAAAACCAACTTTTCAAATATCTATTTCTGCTAATAACTAAATTTATCTATTTAAATATACTATCGTAAATAATAGAAAAACGGTATGAGTTTATCACTCTCTCATACCGCCTATACCCCAATCTTATTTACCTCTTATCATGCAATACTTTTAACTTCATATAAAATAACCCTCAAACAATTATCATTTAGCGCATTGAGCTTTCTTAATAAGCTTAAAGCATCCTAATATCAACATACTAATAGTTACTAAATATAGTATTGCTACTGAAAAACCAGACCAAGTTAACATCTTAATTTTACCTAAAATATCAAATTTGTTACCTATACTAAGCCATATCCATATTGAAGCTACCCACATAAACGAAAATCCAAGCTGAGCCTTTTCACTGCATCTACATGAAATTACGCCTGGTATTAATCCAATAGCATAAGCTAAGCAGTAAAGTGCAAAAGAAAATAATATTGATCCTACAATTGCACCAAGACTTCCATCTTGAATCCAGTTAAGCCTCTCTTGTACACTTGAAAGATTCCTTCCACTTGTAAAAATCATATCATAAACTGTAGGTGCTTTAATAAATACATTCACTGCCCTATTTATTGCAAAATCTACTACTGCCATAATTATTGATATAGGTACTATAGATACTACTATTCCTTTAACAAATGTATTTCTTGATATATTATTGCTTTGTGTAAAGTAAAATTTTTTCTTAAAAGTATTACTTGCACATTCAATTAAAAACATAAATGTCATTATATCCATTACTGCCGGCAGAAGAATATCTCCATATTGCCCTATATTAGCAAAAAACATTAGGACAACTGATATAACTAAATAAAACATTATCATTCTTCTTATCATATCTTTAATATTAAGCTTAGCTACCTTTAAAACTTTATCCATAACATCATTTCCCCTTAACTTCTGCATTTTTAACTAATAAAAATATTATCCCTACTAAAAATATGAAAATTCCTATATCACTTAATAACCCTATATAAAAATTACCGAACTGTGTCTCAAATATAGGTGTATCAAATACAAAGGAAAGTAAATTTAATATCATTATACCTATAACAGAAACTAATATTTTCATAATTGTATTACATCTAAAATAAAGCATACTTATTGCTAATCCCAATACATAAGCTAAGCAATATAAAAGAAAGCAAATTAATACACTGTTAAATATAACCAATATGCTATTATCTTGAACCCACGCTGTTGAAATATTTAAAAGATCTATAGATGCATAACTTCCACAAATCATATCATAAATAGTAGGCATTTCCGTAAAAATATTTACTACTCTATTTATTACAATATCAATAATAGACATAACTATAGCTATTGGAAATATTGATCCTATAACACCTTTAACAAATGATTTTCTTGATATATTATTTCCTTGTGCAAAGTAAAAATTTTCTTTAAAGGAGTTTAGTCCGCATACAAAAAGGAATATTGCCGTTGCTAATTCTAAACCTTTTGTCATAAGATGAATATTACTATTTACCAAAGCTAGGTTTAAAATTAATGATGCTACTACAATGCAATAAAATATTATAATTGGCTTTATCATATCATTTGTATTGATCTTTGCTATTTTTAAACTCTTATTCACCTTGCTCCTCCCCCTTATTTGTCAAGTATATAAATAACTTCTGAAGCTCTACCTTTGAAAATTCTAATCCTAAGCTCTCTGCGTTAATCCTATCTATGCTATTTATTTCACCTAAAACTGTTACAGATTTAAAATTACTTAAAGTTTCAATATTTACTATCTCTTTAGCCTCTATATATTTATCGACATTTTGACTTAATCCTGATACTGTGTAAACCTTATTTAATAATTCTTCTGCTTCATCTGTACTAACTATTTTTTTATCATTTAATATAACTACATTTTCTAAAAGACCAGACACCTCTTCAATAATATGAGTTGATAAGATTACAGTCTTTGGATTTTCAATATAATCCTTCATTAATTCCTTATAAAATAACTCTCTATGATTTGCATCTAATCCAAGTACTGGTTCATCATAAATTATAATATCAGCCTGTGATGACATTGCAGTTATAATCTTAGCTATTGAACTATAGCCAGTTGAAAGACTCTTTATCTTTTTACTTATATCAAGTTTAAATTTCTTAGAAAGCTCTAAAGCATATTCCATACTAAACTTTGGATAAAATTCTGCTGTCCATTTAAATATATCCTTTACCTTATACCCCTCTGGAAATAAATTCTTCTCTGTCATAAAATATATCTTCTCTAAAGCATTATCATTCTCACGAATATTTTCCCCATCAACTTCAACTGTTCCATCATCTTGAAAAATTCTATTTGTCATTATATTTAAAAGGGTAGTTTTACCTGCTCCATTTCTTCCTAGTAACCCGTAAATCTTATTTTCATCAAAAGTAATGTCTATATTATCTAAAACTAAGTTATCTCCATATTTTTTCTTTAAATTTTTAACCTCTATCTTTGCCATCTCTTATACCCCTCTCTCAATCATATTTATAATATCCTCTTTAGAAATATTAAGCTTTTTTGCTTCTTCAATTAAAGCTATTATATAATCCTTAAAAAACCTCTCTTTTCTCTTATTCATAAGTAAGGCTTTGCTACCTTCTGATACAAACATACCTATACCTCTCTTTTTATAAATAATCCCTTCATCAACAAGGATATTAAATCCCTTCCCAACAGTAGCTGGATTAATCTTATATCTCACTGATATCTCTGTAGTCGATGGAATCATCTCATTTTCTTTAAAAATATCTTTTAATATATTATCTTCAATAGCCTGCGCAATCTGAATATATATAGGTACATCATTTGTAAATACTAAATTCATACTACACCTCCTAAATCTTTATATTTCATATCCTTAGTTCATCTATTTCCCACTCACTTTACCTATTAGTTGCCAACTTTCACTTGTCACTTACTTCAGTATATTCAATTTTAGTTAATTGGTTCATTACTTATATAACTAACTATAGTACTAACGAAGTCCATTGTAAATATTTAACTGGTAATTCCTTCAATAAATCGTTCTTCATTTTTAGACATTATTTGCGGATTCACAAAATTCACCTAATCTATTTCCTAATATGCCCTTAACCTATTTTTTTAGATAAACTAAGTTAAAGCAAAATAAAAAGCCATATCAGAATAAATCTGATATAGCTTTAATTAAATATATTTTACATTGCTTATAATTTCCTCAAGCCTCTACTCCATATTTTGCTACCTTGCTCCATTGTTTTCCTAACTTTTTTCTATATGCGATAACTCCTAACAAATCTGCTAGTGCCCATCCTATAGGAATAGACCACCATATCCCTCTTGCTCCTAGTGCTGTTTCTGATAATACATATGCTAAAATAACTCTAGTTCCTAATGATACTATTGTAAGTATTATTGACATATTTAGCATTCCAATTCCTCTATATAGCCCATAAAACATAAATAAGAATCCTATCAACACATAAAATATAGAAACTACTGATATATATTCTACTCCTAAGGCTATAACTTCTACCTCGCTCTTATCTACAAATAACAACATAATATATCTTGAGAAAATCAATATTAAAGTCGATGTCACAAGACAGAAAATAATTATAGTTTTTATTGTAGATTTAACACCTTCTTTTATTCTATCAAGCTTCTCTGCACCTTTATTTTGAGCTACATAAGTTGCAAAAGCATTACCAAAATCCTGTACTGGCATATATGCAATTGAATCTATTTTTACTCCTGCTGCAAAGGCTGCCATTACAGTAACTCCAAACTTATTTACCAAGCCTTGGACCATCAATATTCCAAAGTTCATTATAGATTGTTGAACTGCTGTTAAAACAGAATACTTTGTTACTAGTTTTAAAGTTGTTGAGCTTATCCTTATATCTTTAGCCTTAAACTTTATAAAAGACACATTTTTAACTACATATATAAAAGCTAAAAGTGCTGATACCCCTTGAGCTATTATCGTTGCATAAGCAGCTCCTCTTACCCCTAATCCAAAATTAATTACAAAAACTAAATCTAGTACTACATTTATAATTGAAGATATTATAAGAAAATATAAAGGTCTTTTTGAATCTCCAATAGCTCTAAGCAATGCTGTTGCTAGATTGTATATAAATATAAAAGCTAGTCCAAATAAAATTATTATCAAATAATCTTTAGATGAACTAAATACCTCCTTTGGCATATTAAACATATTTAATATTACATCTATCCCTAATATAGATATAACCATTAACATAATTGTTATTCCACCTATGAAAACAACTGAAACTACTATGCTCTCCTTAAACCTTTCTAATTCTTTAGCTCCATAAAACTGTGCAAATAGTATCCCTACACCCATAGCTAGCCCTATTATTATAGAAGTTATAAATGTAATAATTGCAAAAGATGATCCTACCGCAGCTAATGCATCTGCTCCTACAAATCTACCTACTATAATAGTATCAACTAAGTTATATATTTGTTGGAATATATTTCCCAAAATCATAGGTAACGCAAATCGCATAATTAGCTTACTTGGATTACCATTTGTCATATCAAGCACTTGTATACACTCCCTTAACTGTAAATATTGACCTATTTTTTTATTATATCTTCTTCTATAATAAAATGATACCCCCACTCAATATTAAAATAATACTCTTCCAATTTTACCTTACATTAAATATACTATTTACATATATCCATAAAATCTTTTGCACTATTAGTTAAGAACTTATTTTTGTGATAAATAATACTAAAACTTCTCTTAAGAGACACATCTTTTATTTTAATGACTTTTACTTCTCCTCTTTCAATACTATCTTTAACCAAAAGATAAGGTAATATAGATAATCCTAATCCTGATATTACAGCTCTAACAATAGCTTGAGTGCTTGTACTCTCCCATAAAATATTTATCTCTATACCATTAGTAGCAAATAATCCATCACAAATTTCTCTTCCTGCACTTCCTTTTTCTCTTAATAATAAGTCTTCATTTTTAATATCCTCTAACTCTATTTCATCCCTTACTGCTAAAGGATGTGATAATCCACATATAAGAACTAATTCATCTTCCTTAAAATGTATACTTTTTAAATATGGACTATGTATAATACCTTCTATTAATGCTAAATCAATATTATTTTTCATAAGATTTTCTTCTATAGTATCTGAATTAGCTATTATAGCTTGTACCTCCATATTGGGATGTAATCTCTTAAACTTTTCAACATACTTAGGTAATAAATAATTTCCTATCGTTATGCTTGCACCTATTCTTATTATCCCTTGTGTATCAAAATTTCTAATTTCAGTCTCCATCTCTTCAAATATCTTTACAATATGGCTAGCATACTCTAAAAAATGCTTTCCAGCTTCAGTTATATATAACCTTTTGGAAAGTCTATCAAACAACTTTACTCCGTAATAATCTTCAAGCTCTGATATAGCTAAACTTATAGATGGTTGTGCTATAAAAAGCTTCTCTCCTGCAGCTGTAGCACTCCCTGTCTCACATACAGCAACAAATATTTTAATATGCCTTAAAGTCATAGTTACCTCCATATATAAGAAATTTATTATGAACTATATATAATTATACTATTTTCCATATAGTTCCTCAAATCATATACTTATTAATGAGAGGGGGAGTTAGAAAATGAAAAATAAAAAACAAGTATATCTTAAGCTTTTCACATCAACATTTTATCTAAGTACTTTTACTTTTGGAGGAGGATTTGTAATAATACCTCTTATGAAGAAAAAGTTCGTTGATGATCTAAAATGGATAGAGGAAGAAGAAATGCTTAATCTTACAGCTATAGCTCAATCTTCACCTGGAGCTGTTGCCGTTAATGCTTCTATATTGCTAGGTTATCAAGTAGCCGGGATTACAGGGGCTTTAGTTTCAATTTTAGGAACGGTTCTGCCACCATTAATAATCTTATCTATAATTTCAACATTCTACACAGCTTTTCGTGACAACATAGTTGTAAATGCTGTTTTAAAAGCTATGCAAGCAGGAGTAGCTGCTGTTATTTGTGATGTTGTACTCACAATGGGAGGCAGTATTTCTAAAACTAAAGATACTATATCTATCTTTGTCATGATTTTAGCTTTTATAGCAACTTATGTATTAAAAATAAATGTTATGTATATTATATTAGTTTGTGGTGTTATAGGTGCATTAAGAGTTGTCTTGATCGATAGTAAAAAGAAAGTTGGTGATGGAAGATGACTTTACTACAGCTTTTCATAAGCTTCTTTCAGGTTGGGCTATTTAGTATTGGTGGGGGACTAGCATCAATGCCATTAATACAAAATCAAGTTGTTGACCTTCATCATTGGCTTACATTAACTGAATTCACAGACCTTATAACAATTGCAGAGATGACACCTGGTCCAATAGCAATAAATTCAGCTACCTTCGTTGGCATAAGAATAGCAGGTTTACAAGGTGCTATTATCGCTACAATAGGATGCATTTTACCATCTTGTATAATTGTTTCCACTCTAGCTTGGATATATATGAAATATAAAGATTTGAATGTAATACAAGGCACTTTATCAGGACTTCGTCCAGCCGTTGTAGCTCTTATTGCTTCTGCTGGATTATCAATATTAACTCTTACAATCTTTGGCGAACATGGAATTACATTTAATTTAGAATCTATTAATTTTATATCAGTGTTCTTATTTTCTATATCATTGTTTATTTTGAGAAAATGGAAACCAAATCCCATTGTAGTAATGATGGGTTCAGGAGTTATCGGAGGAATTATATATTTATTAGTATAGGAGGGTTTTTAATGAAATTAAAATTTAATAAAACATTATTTGGATGGTCTATTACTGATGAACAAGGTACTATCGTGGCTAAAATTAAAAATAAAGAACTCCTAGGTCCAGCCAAAAATATCATAGATAAAGATGGTAATATAATTTTTACAACAGATATAATAAATCTCCCTTCAAAAAATGAAGATTGGAACTATGCAAATTCAATAAAATATATTATTTATCAAAAAGAAGATGAAATTGCAACTGCAACTTTTTCTTACTCTAAAAATCCTGAAAGAACTACTTTACAAAAGTTTGCTTTAAGACCACCTCAAATAGATATTATGGAAGTTGAAACTCCATACGGTCTTCTTAAAATTAAACGACAAAAAGATAATAGCATTTTAATTTATAAAGATGAAAAAAACTTAGGCATGGTCACTTCATTCTTTTCATTTAAAGCTAAATATCTTGAATTTATAGAAGAATACGAACCAACATTTTTAGCAAGTCTTTATATGTTAATAGACTATATGATGCATGAGGATGATTTAATTATTGTTTGATAAATAAAGTGTAAGCGAAGCTCACAGGTGAAAAGTCGAATTCATCGAAGGGAAAATGCTACTAGCGTAGTAGGGAAAGATTAACTAAAATTAAAAGGAAAAGGATTAAAATAGATATATTGTACTATTGCCAATGGCAACATTTTCTCTATCACCTTAGTGATATTTTCCCATCAGCTTCAGCTGACTTTTCCACTTTGATGAAGTCAAACTTTTCCCCAAAGTGCTTTGCACTTTATTTCAAAAGTTCCTATAAATTATTCATCTTAATTCTTTCTGCTAAATCTTTAACCTTAACTTCAATAGTTTTTGCTATCTTAACAAACTCTTCATCTGACTTTCCTGTTGGGTCTTCTAACCCCCAATCTTCAGTATGCTTTGCTGCTAGGTATGGACAAACTACGTTACATCCCATTTTTATAGCTATATCAACTTCTGGAATATCACTTAATAATTTTGATTTTTGAGTTTGGTTCATATTAACATTATATAAATCTTGTATTATTCTAACAGCATCTTGATTTATTTGAGGCTTTGTTTCAGTTCCTGCAGAGTAACTTTCGAAAACTTCATTTCCAAATAGCTTACCTAAAGCCTCTGCCATCTGTGATCTACAAGAATTATGTACACATATAAATGCTACCTTTGGTTTATTCATATCTTATCTCCCCTAAACTATATTAGACTATCTTAAAGTTAATTTTATCATACAAAAAGCTTTAAGACAGTCTAAAAATTTATAATAAATCTATTAATTTATTTCCATTTAGTTCTTCTAGCTTCCACTCTACTACTGCAAAGCACCCCATAGAAATCTCATTGACTTTATTTATCCATTCGATTTCATGACTTGCCTTAGCTTTTAAAATTATATTACTTGTATTCGCTGCATAAAGACTAGAATTTATAACCCACCACTTTGAGTTAATCTTTGCTCTATCTAAATCTTTCTTAAGCCTTATAGCCTCATAAACTGGAGTAGTCTCAGGTAAAGTTACTATTATTACTTCTGTTTTATCTTTATCTCTTAACTTAGGCAATAACTCTCTCACTGAATCAGGTATATCTCCATTTGAACGAGCAATTTCTTTGTTATAGCTTTGAGTAGAATCTAGGAGCAAAAGTGTATGACCTGTTGGGGCTGTATCTATTACCACAACTTCATCTTCACATTTCTTTACTATTTCTGCAAAAGCCCTAAATACTGCAATCTCTTGAGTACAAGGTGATCTTAAATCCTCTTCTATATATTCAATATCCTCTTCACTCATATTTTCCCTTGCTTTGCTTAAAACTTCTTCTTGGTATTTTTTCAATTCTTCTTTTTCATCAATGTGGCTTAAAGTTATTCCACAGCTCTGATCTAAAACAAGTTTTAAATGGGCCGCTGGATCAGTAGTAGTTAGATGAACCTTCTTACCTTTTTTAGATAAACCCAAAGCTATTGTAGCTGCAATTGTTGTCTTTCCAACTCCGCCTTTACCCATTGTAAATATTACTTTCTTATTTTCTTTATACAAATCTTCAATTACATCATTTAATTTCCCTAAACTTTTAACCTTTAGAATATCAGAACTAATATTAACAATATCACTATTAAAAAATAATCTTAAATTCTTTATACCAGTAACATTATAAGGTCTTAAGCTAATTGTGAATATACCTAAGTCACTTAATCCTTTAGGAATATTTTTTAAAGCTCCTTGTTGTTTACTAAATATACCTTCTGATAATTTATCGTTCTCTACTTTTAACACACCATTTATTATCAATAATTGATTTTTTATTTGTAAATCCCTTAATTCATTTGATGCTCTTTCAACTTCTACCAATGGTGATTTATCAGGACGTGCTACTAATATCAAAGTAGTTTTTTCACCGTCCGCCAATGTCTGAACTGCTTTTTTATACATTTCTTTTTTATCTTCTAATCCAGCTAACTGCCCCAAACATGATGCACCATGAGTATTGTCCTTTATAAAATTACTCCATGCTGAAGGTAATTGTAACATTCTTATAGTATGACCTGTTGGTGCTGTATCAAAAATGATATTATCAAATTTATCACTCACGGTTTTATCTGTTATAAAATTAGTAAACTCATTAAATGCAGCAATCTCAACGGTACATGAACCTGAAAGTTGCTCTTCCATATTATCTATAATAACTTGTGGTAATTTTCCTCTATAAGGAGCTATTACGCTTTCTCTATACTCTTCTGCTGCTTTTAATGGATCAAAATTTGCTACTACCAAATTAGGGACATCTTTTATCCTAACACCTTTATTATCTAATTCAGTATCAAATACATCTTGAAGATTTGACGCCGGATCTGTGCTTACTAACATAACACTCTTTCCTTTATCAGCAAGATATACTGCTGTAGCACAAGCCACTGATGTTTTTCCCACTCCTCCTTTTCCTGTAAAAAATAAATACTTAGTAAAGTTAAAATTATTTATATCAAATTCTTTAAACATTTATTATCTCCTAACCCTTATTTGATTCTTTTAGCTTTACTTGAATATACTTTATGGTTAACAGTTTTTTCTATACCTTTGAAAAAGTCACTTGGCAAATTAAAAAAGCTAGCTATCTCTTTATTGGACAAATAAGAACCCATCTTAACTATCTTATTATCTATAACAGTTATAGGTAATACTTCTATCCCTCTTGTATTAACTATCTGATTTATTGTTTGATTAAATAAAAATGCTTGTGGCGCACTATTAGGGTTATACCTTTCTACCATAATTCCATTTTCTTTTAATTTATTTATAACTGTAGCTATCCTTAAAAGCTCTGGATCTATACTTACTCCACAAAGTCCTGTTGAGCAACACATAGCTGGATCATAAATAACCATTTTACTCATAAAATCCCCTCTCCTTTTAATACCTTTTTATTATTTTTCAACATACAATAAATTTTCCTTTTCACATAAACAACTCTTATCTTTACATGAACATTCTTCTCTTTTGCAGATGCAATCTTCAGTTTCCGTAACTATATTCATCAAAAACAATATAAGCCTATTTGCATTAGTTATATTTAATTTATAATGGTTCCACTTCCCCTCTTTTCTACTCACCACTAATCCACACTCACTTAAAACCTTCATATGGTGAGATAATGTTGGCTGAGTAAAATCAAAACGTTCTAAAATCTCGCAAGCACATCTTTCACCACAAGATAAAATATCAATTATTTTAAGTCTGCTAGGATCACTTAAAGCCTTTAATATCTTACAGTTTTCTTCATAACATCTTTCCATATAATCCTCCTTATATAGATATTAGTCTATATAATATATAAAAGGGTTGAAGAATATATTCTTTTAAGCCATATGAAAACTTTATTATATAGATATATATTTATATATTACTCACTGCTTTAATTTTGTTTCCTACATTTTTTTATATATTGATACTTCTTCATAATTTCCACACATTTTAGATTTAGAATAATATCTATAATCAAAAAATTTATGAGGTGATTAAATTATGAAAATTTCTAAAAAAGTAATAGGTTTAACTCTTGGGGCAACATTAATGTTTGGTGCTGGTACAATGGTTGCTAACGCTAAAGTTAATAATATGTCTTATAATAGAGCTACCCTAGGATATACTCAATTAAGCAGTCAAAACGATAATTATGACGATAATTCTAACTACAATTATGATGATGAAGAGTTCTTTAGAGATATGTATAACCATTGTCATGGAAATAGAAGTGAAAATACAGGCTATAGAAATGGAATGATGAATAATTCTTATAATATGATGAATTATTAAAATAAATTAGGCTATATCAAAACCAAGTATATAAAATATGCTTGGTTTTAATATAGCCTTAAAATATTGTTTAATTAATTTTAGTGACAATTTGTTGAGCTTCTTATTAATGTATTTACATCTGATGATGTTTCAATATAAGTAACTAGATCTTCTTCTGAAACATATGCCGAAATAAACTCATCATTATACTTCCATATATAAATTCTATCATTAGTAGGTATAAAATACTTCATAACTATAGTTCCTTCTCCAAGGATTTCCTTTAAAATACTATAGCTTTTAATATTAGAAATGTCATTTATATAATTAGTATCTAAAGACTTTGAACTAATATCAACGATTTCTGAAGTTAAAACTATTCTGCTTTCTATATTGACTAACTTGTCCATGAAAAATGTTGTATTTAGAAAATACTCAATACCCTCTTCTTCATATATCCAATACATAACCTTTAATGTATCGTCACCTTCTTCTGGATAAACTACTTCACCTTTACTTCCAATTAAATCTATTACCTCATCAAAAGAAAGAAAATTAGCTTTACTATCTTTTTCAAACTTCAAATTTCTAAGATTTTCTATTTTAGACAATTCCTCTATAACTGGTGTATTTTTAATATTTGATACAGAAGATATTTCTTCTGTACCACTTTCTTTACCTATTATGTCATCCTTTGTGCTACATCCTGCAAAAATAAAAATTGTAGAAGCTACTAAAGATATTCCTATTAGTTTTTTATATTTTTTTCTTATAATCATTTATTTTCTCCTTTTAACTTAAAAATACTTTTTTCTTAAAACTTC
>ERZ791785.919-NODE-919-length-18712-cov-10.908613_pt1 | contig 18712 bp, 19 predicted proteins | sample MGYA00509947_ERZ791785 | MGnify/ENA primary metagenome ERZ791785 (study PRJEB30046, sample SAMN00791982) | human gut metagenome | study: EMG produced TPA metagenomics assembly of the A metagenome-wide association study of gut microbiota in type 2...
CAAGCGCGTCTCCGACATGGCCGGCAAGGGCAATGACAAGGACTTCAACCACCGCTCCGGTCTCGTCGACATGCAGCAGGGCAAGTACTACGTCATCAAGGCCGTCCCGTCCACCCACCACACGATGGGCGGCGTGCGCATCAACGAAAAGGCCGAGGCCCTGACGGCCGAAGGCAAGGTCATCCCGGGTCTCTGGGCCGCGGGTGAAGTGACCGGCGTCACGCACGGCACGAACCGCCTCGGCGGCAATGCCTACACGGACATCATCGTATTCGGCCGCATCGCCGGTGAAGCCGCCGCCAAGGCTGCGAAGTAATTCGCGAAAAGGCTCCTTCAGGGTCCCATGCCTCCTCTCCGGGACCCTGATCAAGGTCAGCGGCCCGCGCCAGTCTCCGGCGCGGGCCGTTGTCCATATGCGGCGCCCTCCCTGCAAACCCATGCGCCGCGCCCGTTTCAACGCATCAGGGCGTAAAATCGGGTCAGTGACCACCATCTACCTACATTTCCGGCAAGCATTTCCCATGAGCAGTGAAAAGGCCCTCCGAACCCGCGCAGCCATCATCGCAGCCGCCCGCGGCATCATCCTCAAGGAAGGCATCGGTGCGCTCACCATGGACCGCGCGGCCCAGGCCGCAGGCATGAGCAAGGGCGCGTGCATGTACCACTTCAAGAACAAGCGCGCGCTCCACGCCGCGCTCATCGAGGACTACGCCGCTCATCTCGACGGTCAGATGAAGCGCCACGAGGCGCTCTTCGAGGGCCGTCCCGACGAGACGCTCGTGCCGGGATTCGTCGAGTGGTTCAAGACCTTCGAGGCCGACAGCCGCGACTGGGCCGACGTGGGCGTCGCGCTGCTCTCCAACTTCGTGCACGACGACGAGCTCATGAAGCCCGTGCACGACTGGTACCAGAAGCTCTGGTTCCGCATCCAGGCGCTGCCCGAAGCGGAGCGCCTGCCCCGATTCGTGGCCATCATGGCGCTCGAGGGCTTCTTCTATACTCGCAAGTTCGGCGTCAATCCGCCATTTGCGGAACTCAACGCGCAGGCCTACGGCTTCATCAACGAAAAGCTCGTGGGCGAGGGCGCCGTCAGAAGAACGAGGGACGCGGCCTGATTCCCGTCTTCCTCAAGCATGCATTGTCCTTCGGCCCGGAGCGCCTGCTTCGGGCCGTTTTCGTCCCGCGTTTTGCGCATCCCGAAGAATGCGCATAGACTTTGCAGTCTCACCCTTCAGGTTTTTTCAAGGAGCCGTCCATGACTGCCATGACCGAACTTTTCTACCGTGATCCCTATGTCCGCGAATTCACCTCGAAGGTGACCTCGTGTGTCGAGGGTGCGAAGGGCTTCGAGGTCATGCTCGAGGACACGGCCTTCTATCCCGAGGGCGGTGGCCAGCCCGCCGACCGTGGAACGCTCGGGGGCGCCGCCGTGTTCGACACGCGCCGCACGCCCGAAGGCATCGTGCACTACTGCGACAAGCCGCTTGAAGTCGGCGCTGAAGTCAACGGCGTCCTCGACTGGGAGAGGCGCTTCGACAACATGCAGAACCACACGGGCGAGCACGTCTTCTCGGGCATCGTCAACGCGAGGTTCGGCTTTGACAACGTGGGCTTTCACATGGACGACGACGTCATCACGTGCGACTTCAGCGGCGTGATGACCGAGGAGCAGGTGGCCGAGGTCGAGCGCGCCTGCAACGAGGCGATCGTCGCAAACGTTGAGGTGGGCATCTCGTTTCCCGATGCCGAGGCGCTTGAAAAGCTCGCCTACCGCAGCAAGAAGGCCCTCAAGGGCGACGTGCGCATCGTGGACGTGCCGGGCTGCGACAGGTGCGCGTGCTGCGGCGTTCACGTGAGGAGCACGGGCGAGATCGGCCTTCTCAAGGTCGTCTCCTCGATGAAGCACCGCGGCGGCACCCGCGTCTTCTTCGTCTGCGGCATCCGCGCCCTCAGGGACTACGAGGCCCGCATCCGCGAGACCCGCGCCGTCTCCGCGCTTCTCTCCGCGAAGCCCCTCGAGATCTCCTCGGCCGTCGAGCGCGTGCTCGCCGAGTCGGCCGCCAAGGACGCGAGGATTGCAGCGATGAACCGCACGATCTTCGGCCTCAAGGCCGACGCCATTCCCGCTCAGGAGACGCCGCTCGTCGTCCTGGAGGAAGGCTTCACCCCGTTTGAGCTCCGCCAGTTCTGCGTGCAGCTCTCCGAAGCGAAGAAGGCTCCCTTCATCGTCGTCATGTCCGAGACCGAGCCCGGCGTCATGAGCTACGTCTGCGCCATCCCCGACGACCTTCTGCGCCCCGTGAGCATCGCGCTCAACAAGCGCCTCAACGGCCGCGGCGGCGGTGCGAAGGGCTTCGTGCAGGGCAGCTGGAAGGCGGACGAGACCGCCGTCAGGGAGGCGGTCGCCGCCGTCTGGGCCGAGCACACCGCTCAACACTAATATTGCAAGGAGGAACGGCCTTGATCCGATCCGTGAGCCTCCGCGGCTTTATGAACATCAATGACGGGCGCCATGCGTTTGCGCCCGGCCTCAACGTCATCGTCGCGCCCAATGGCGCAGGCGGACACAACCTGCTCAAGCTGCTGTGCGCCGTCGAGTCCGCGGGCGCCTTCACGACGCGCTGGATGACGAAGCTCGGATACGCGCAGTCGATCACGGGCCGGCTGAGGGAGAACTTCCGTCCGGGCTGCGTGGGCGACCTCGCACGCGGGGAGTGCGCCGTCGAGCTCGAGCACGAGGAGGCCCAGGGCACGCTCGCCTTCGGCTTCAAGACCGGCGCCGAATTCGTCTCCGTCGACGCCATGCCGTCGGGCACGGCGCCCGGCCGCCCCGTCTTTATTCCCATGCAGGAGCTCGCCTCCTTCGTGCCCTGGTTCCCGAAGCTCTTCGAGATGTGGCATGTCGGGTTCGAGGGCGTCTGGCGCGACACCTGCTCGGTGCTCGGCGCCGAGGACACGAAGTCCGAACCCGCAGCCCCGCTTGCGGCGCTCCTTGACCGACTCGAAAAGAGGCTCGGCGGCCGCGTCGCCGAGCATCCCGACGACAAGAGTCTGGTCGTCATCCGTGAAGGCGCCATGGTGCCGATGTCCGAGCTGGATTCTGGCGAGCGCAGGATCGTGATGCTCGCAAGGCTCGTTCGCAACGGCATGATCTCGCCGGGCATGATCCTCTTCTGGAACGAGCCCGACGCCTGCATGGACGACGAGCTCCGCAGGCTCGTCGCGGCCTCCGCGGCCGCCTTCGTCGAAGCCGGCGTGCAGGTCTTCGCGTGCACGCACTCCGAGGCGCTCGCCGACCTGATGATCGGCCGTTGCCCGCCGGGACTAGCCGCGCGCATCAGGCTGTGACGCAAAGAAGACTGTGAAAACGGAATGCGGAACGTCCATGGTTAGGCGCCCCGCATTTTTTGAGCAGGATGAAGAGGACGGCGGGTTTTCGTCCTTGACGGAAGACGGCGGGCGTATCATGTCGGAAAGTCCCGCACGGTCCGCCGCGCACACGGCGCGTCATGCGCACTCCCTCGGTTACACCCATCAATACAAGACGACAACACGGTCATGCTTGACTTCATCGAGCTCTTCATTCTCGGCATCGGCGTCGGCTCCTTCGGCGCTCTCGTCGGCATCGGCGGCGGCCTCATCATGGTGCCGCTCTTCATGTACTTCATGATGCCGCCTTCGGGCAGCACCTTCGCGAACGTTCAGGAGGTCGTGGGCACGAGCCTCTTCGGCGTGCTCCTCAATGCGCTCTCGGGCACCTGGGCCTACTTCAGGCAGAAGCGCATCATCCTTAGCGTGGCGATGCCCTTTGCACTCGCCACGGTGCCGGGCGCCTTCCTCGGGAGCTACGTGAGCGAATGGTTCTCGGGCCCCGCCTTCTCGATCACCTTCGGCGCGTCGCTCGCCTTCCTCGGCTGCTTCATGTACTGGAGCTCCCGCAACAAGGCCGCCAACCGCTCGGCCGACGAGTTCGATCCGAACGAGCTCCCCAGAAGCAAGATCTGGCTCGGCATCGGCTGCTCCTTCTTCGTGGGCTTCATCAGCTCCATCCTCGGCATCGGCGGCGGCGTCGTGCATGTCCCGATGATGGTCTTCCTGCTCGGCTTCCCGCCGCTCGTCGCCGTGGCCACCTCCACCTTCGTGCTCATGGTGAGCGCCGCCATCGGCGTCGTCGGCCATGCGCTCCTCGCCCACATCGTCTGGGCCCCCGCCGTCGCAGTGGGCTGCGGCGCCATCGTGGGCGCACAGCTCGGCGCACGCCTCGCTCGAAAGAGCAAGCCCCGCCTCATCGTCATCCTGCTCTCCTGCGTGATGGTCGCCCTCGGCTGCCAGCTCGTCTGGCGCGGACTTTCGCTCTGATCAGGTACTGACGAACCTCCGTCCCGCATGTCTTTCCCACGCCCGGCCCCGCGCCGGGCGCGTCGCTTCAAGGCTGCGACTTTTTCGCCGTTCGCCGACCTTCCGGACGCCTCGTGTGAGAATGGTTTGCATCAGGACCGCTCATCTGCTACATTATCCCGACCAAATTGCTCGGGTATGGCCGAAGCCGTCTCCGGTCCGCCCGCTCCGACATGAACCGTTCATCGCTTCCATTATTGGGCCTTGTCATACCGGCGGCGCTTCTTGCCGCCTGGTGGCTCGCTGCGCACTCGGGCGGGATCGCGCCCGTTCTCCTGCCGTCGCCCGAGGCGGTGTGGGAGGCGTTCGTGCGCATGGCGGCCGACGGGTCGCTGGCGGCGCATGTCGGCATGAGTGCGATGCGCACGATGACGGGCTTCGTGCTTGCGGCCGCCTTCGGGATCGGCTGCGGCGTCTGGTTCGCGGTGAGGCCCGCAGCCGCGGCGGCCTCGCATCTCGTCATCGAATTCCTGAGGCTCACGCCTCCGCTTGCGCTCATTCCCGTTCTCATTCTCTGGCTCGGCATCGACGAGGCGCCCAAGATCGCGATCGTCTTTCTCTCGAGCTTCTTTCCGATCTATCTGAGCGCCCTCACGGCGGTGAAGGGCATCGACCCGAAGCTTGCCGAAGTGGCCGAGCTTCTCAGGTTCACGTCCGCCGAGCGCTTCAGGATGCTGACGCTCCCTGCGGCCATGCCCGGGATTCTGGCGGGCCTTCGCATGGGCTTCGGCTACAGCTGGCGCGCTCTCGTGGGTGCTGAGCTCATCGCCGCCTCGTCGGGCCTGGGTTTTCTCATCACGGAGAGCTCCGAATTCGGCAAGACCGACGTCGTGTTCGTCGGCATCTTCACGATCGTGGGGCTCGGCATTGCGGCCGACGCCGTGATCTCGAGGCTCGTTTCGGCGCTCTCGCGCCGCATTTCGGGAGCCGCGTAGATGGTGAAGGTCGAAATCAGAAGTCTCAGGAAGGTCTTTTCGTCCGACGGCCGCACGACGGCTCCGATCGACGGACTGTCGCTCGAGATGCCCGCGGGCGGCATCACGGCCGTGATCGGCCGCAGCGGCTGCGGGAAGACGACGCTGCTGAGGCTCCTTGCGGGACTTGAGAAGCCCGATGCGGGCGAAATCCGCATGGAGGACGCACAGGGCCGCGCCGCCGCGCCCCGCACGGCCGTGGTCTTTCAGGAGCACAGGCTCTTTCCCTGGATGAGCGTGAGAAGGAACGTGGAGGTGGCCGTGAGGCACCTGCCCGCCGACGAGCGGCGCGCGAAGGTCGACGCCGTGCTTGCGCTCACGGGCCTCGCGCATGCCTCCGAGTCGATGCCCGCCGCGCTCTCGGGCGGCATGAGCCAGCGAGTGGGCCTTGCCCGAGCGCTCGCCGCCGAGCCCGAACTCCTTCTGCTCGACGAGGCGTTCAGTTCGCTCGACGCCCTGACGCGCCGCCAGCTCTATGACGAATTCGTGCGCATTCACGCCGCGCGTCCCGTCACGACCGTGCTCGTCACGCACGACGTGACCGAGGCCGTGCTGCTCTCGAGCCGCATCTGCAGGCTTGAGAACGGCGTGATCGCGCGCACCTACGACAATCCCGCGCCTTATCCGAGGAGCCTCGCGACTCCTGGACTCGGCGCGCTTTCCGAAGAAATCCTCCGCGGCTTCCTTGAAGAGGAGCCGCTTCTATAAAAAGGAAATCCTGAAAATGATGAAGAAGCTTCTTGCCGCCGCCGTCTGCGGCGCCTTTGCCGCGTCCGCCCTCGCCGCCATGCCCGAAAAGGTGACGATCGTCTACGTGAAGAGCCCGTTCAACCTTCAGAACATGGTCATGAAGGAAAAAGGCATGCTCGAGAAGGCCTTTGAGAAGGATGGCGTCAAGGTCGAGTGGAAGTCCATCAACTCGGGCGCCAAGCAGGCCCAGGCCATGGCGGCCGGCGCCGTCGACGTCTCCGCCGTCATGAACACCGCCTCGCTCCTCATGGCCAACGGCTCGGGCAATCCCGTCTACGTCGCCTCGGGCGTCTCGCACCCGACGGACACCTTCGCCATCGTGGGCAAGCCCGGCGCCAGTCTCTCCGTGAAGGACCTCAAGGGCAAGAAGGTCGCGGGTCCCCGCGGCACCGTGCTCCATCAGCTCCTCATCGCCGCTCTGGTGAAGGAAGGCATGTCGGCCGATGACGTCGAGTTCCTCTCCATGGACATTCCCGCCGCCATGACCGCCGTCACGAGCGGCCGCGTCGACGCGGCGCTTCTTGCCGCGAGCGGCATCATCAAGGCCGAGGAGGCGGGCTGCCGCGTCGTGACTACCGCCAAGGGCCTCGTCGACGTCAACCTCGTCATGACCGCCTCGAAGCAGTTCGCCGAAAAGCATCCCGAGGCGCTCGAAACCGTCGTGCGCGTCGAGCGTGAGGCCGACGAGTGGATCAAGGCCAACTGGCAGGAGGCCGTCGCCATCGGCGCGAAGGAACACGGCATCTCGCTCGCCGACGCCGAAAAGCTCGCGGGCTGGTCCCACTACTACGGCGTGCTGACCGACGCCGACGTCAAGGGCCTTGAGGCCGACCAGAAGTTCCTCATCGAGAACGGCCTGATGACGACGCCCGTCGACGTGAAGAGCATCGTGCTTCCGATCGCTCTGGGCAAGTAAGCCCGGACAGCGTTCAAGTTCAGCGCCGTCACGAAGGTCCGGCCCGCATCCCGGCGGCGTCCCGGGCCTTTTTTCTGATTGTTCAGGAGGATTATCCCGATGTCCCGCCGTCCCGTCGTTCCGCTCTCCTTCACGCGTCATGGTGATGCGTCCCGTCCCGCCGTCATTCTTCTGCAGGGACTCGGCATGGCGTCGAACGCCTGGCCCGCCGAACTCGTCGATGCGCTTGTCGAGACGGGACTCCAGGTAGTGCTGCCCGACAACAGGGACGCAGGAAAAAGCCCGCGCGTGACGGGCGTTCGCGTCAGGGATGTCGAGGTGCTCGGCGCTGTGGCGAGAACGCTCGCGCGCAGGAAGGTTTCGGCTGCCTACGATCTTGACGACATGGCGGACGACGTCGTGGCGCTCGCCGACGGTCTCGGCATCGGGCGCTTTCACGTCGCGGGCTTTTCCATGGGCGGGATGATCGCGCAGACGCTCGCCCTGCGTCATCCCGAGAGGATTCTCTCGCTCGCGTCGCTCTCGTCCGCGACGGGCAATCCCGCCACGGGCCTCGGCAGGCTCGGCACGATCTGGAAGATCATCCGCCCGAGAGGACCCGCGCGGACGAAGGAAGAGGCGAGGGAGGAGATGCGGGAGATCCTGCTTGCGCTCTCGGGGCCCGCCTTTCGCGGCGACGTCGAGGCGCTCGAGCGGATGCTCGACCGCATCGAGGACACGCCGCTCGACATGGAGGCGACGAAGCGGCAGCTGCTTGCGATCCTCGCGAGCGGAAACAGGTCGGAGGCGCTCGGGCAGATTCGGGTTCCGACGCTTGTCATTCACGGCACGGCGGATCCGCTGCTGCCGTTCGCGGCGGGCGAAGAGACGGCGGCCGTGATTCCGGGCGCGAGGCTCGAGCCCGTGGAAGGCATGGGCCACGAAGTGCCTGCGGCGCTCGGACGGCGTTATGCTGAGCTTGTCGCAGGGAATGCGGCTCGGGCCGAACCGAAGGGGGGGGAGCCTGATCAAAGAGGCTTGTACCAAGAGGCGCGGGCGTCGCGGCGAAGCGGGCAGGTCTCGACGAGCCTCCTGACGGCGTCGGCGAAGGCCTCGGGCGTCTTTGACTTGAAGATCTCCTTGGCGGGGCGCTCGCTCTCGTCATAAAGGGCGAGCTGGTAGAACCAGTATTCCTTCATGCGCATCATGGCGTTCTTGAGGCTGCCGAAGGCGGCCGTGTAGCTTTCGAAGAGATCGCGCCGGAAGTCGTCGAGCTCGGCTTCGGTCGCGGGCTCGCCACCACGGATCTTGCGAAGCAGCGCGGGGTCGGCCATCAGGGCGCGGCCGATCATCATCTGGTCGATGCCCGGATAGCGCTCCGTCATCGCGACCGCGTCGGCGGGCGTGACGACGTCGCCGTTGTAGCCCACCTTCATCCTGAGGCTCGGATAGAGGCGGTCGAGCGTCTCGAGGCGCACGCTGCCCTTGTAGTGGTCGCTCTTGAGGCGCGGGTGCACCGTGAGGCGCTTCATCGGAAAGCGGTTGTAGACGTCGATGAGACGGTCGAACTCGTCCTCGGAGGCCCAGCCGAGGCGAGTCTTCACCGAAATCGCGATTGGAAGGTCCGCGCTGAAGATCTCGTCGAGAAAGCGGATCATGGCCTCGGGCTCGCGCAGAAAGCCCGAACCCTTGCCCTTGGCGACGACTGTGCCCGCGGGACAGCCGAAGTTGAGGTTCACCTCGTCGTAGCCCATGTCGGCGAGCGCCTTCGCGGACCAGAGGAAGTCGGCCGTGCGGCGCGTCAGAAGCTGCGGAACCGCATGAATGCCCGCATTGGCCTCGGGCGCGAGCTCGCGCATCTGGCGGTCCGTGAACTGCGGCAGGGTCGTGGGCGTCACGAAAGGAATGAACCAGTCGTCCGCGCCCGTGAAGTGGCGGCTGAAAACCTGCCTGAAGACGAAGCCCGTGAGGCCCTCCATGGGGGCGACGGCAAGCGGCGGAACGATCGTGGCGGACATGTCGGTTTGCTTGGGAAAAAGGTTGGAAAATTGAGTGTGCGGCGAATGGGATTCGGGATTCTACCCGATCGGCGCCTCGGGCACGCATTCGGGACGGTGCGGCGGACCGGAATGAGGAAGGGGAGGCGAAAGGCGATCGGTGCGTCGAAATTGGGGGTGTTGCGGATGAAAAAACGAGGAGCTTCCCCAACGGTTCTTAAATGACACATTTGTTGACGTTCTCTCCGCCGTGAACGACGGAGATTCTCTACTGTGTCAGCAGCATGCGCTGCTGATCACTTCGGTGGATTCCTGCTGCTGATTCGGCGCCGGCTTTTTAGATCGGCCCAAATTCACTTGAGCCTGAGCATTCCTCTCAGACTCCCCACAGGCTAACGAGCTTCGTCCGCGCTCTTTGATGTTGATCGCAGCCACGACGTCCGCGTTTCCCTGATGTCCGCAGGAAATGCATTTGAACAACGCCTGCGTCTTGCGATTGTCTTTGGAAACACAGCCGCATATCGGGCAGGTGCGACTTGTATTCTGCGGCGGCACCGTATGTACGTGTCCGCCAAGTCTCAACGCCTTCCAATCAAGCTTGGAGAAAAATATCCTCCAACCCTGATCGAGAATGGAACGGTTGAGACCACTCTTTTGTGCAACGCGAGTGCCGTGCTCCTCAACAGTTCCCTTCGCGGATGCCGTCATGTTCTTGATCTTCAAGTCCTCTCTGAAAATCTCTGCGTGGTTCTTGCAGATATTCAGCGAGACCTTTTCGATGAAATCACGACGGACATTGGCGATATGCTGATGTAGCCTTGCAATCGCTGCCTTCTGTTTGCGCCAATTCTTCCCGAACTTCTGCATTCTTGCGAGCCTGCGCTCGCATCCTGGCGAGCTTCTTAAGCGACTTCTTGAGTGCGCCGCACGGTTCGAAGAACGTGCCGTCGGAAAGCGTGCAGAAACGGACGCATCCCATGTCAATGCCGACACTGTCGCCGGCATGCTTGGGAGGTTCCATTTCGTACTCGGTCTGGATGGAAACATACCATCCGTCGGCTTGTCGGGAAACCGTCACGTTCTTGGCCTTGCCTTGAATGAAGCGGCTTCGCTTGTATTTGACCCAACCGATGCTCGGCAGATAAATCTGCCGACGTCCTTCATCAATCTTGAAGCCCTGCGGGAAGCGAAAGGAGTCCGTGGTCACGAACTTCTTGTGCTTCTTGGGAAAGCCGTCAGACCTTTGAAGAACTTCTGGAAGCCGCCCATCAGATCCTTCAGCGACTGTTGGAGAACCTGAGAGTGCGTTTCCCTCAACCAGGGATTCTGCTCCTTCCAAACCATCAGTTCGGAGCAAAGCTTCGAATAGCTGATATGGAAGGCGGGATCCGCTGTTCGGCGCTCTTCGTTCCAAGCAAGCCCTTGGTTGTACACCCAACGCGTACAACCGGCGAAGCGGGACATTTTCCTGTCTTGAGCTCCGTCGGGTTTCAGTTTGAACGAAAAGCCTTGGCGAATAATCAAGCCTATATGATACTAGCGTTCATCGAAAAACCCGCGGCTTATATCTCCGCCCTGAACGGAGCTTTACGCCGCAATTTGGTAAAATCTTCGGCCTGTACACAACAGGCGGCCGCGGAGCGGTCCGGCAGAGCGGATTCCGGCATCGGAGGAGGCTCCCGGAATCACCGCGGCGGACTGCGGACATCCGACACAACCACGCTGCGCAGCGCCCGCGGGGCATGCTGCGGCAGGAGACAATCCCATGAACATTACCATCGGTCTGGCGGCGCCACCGTCTATGCGCTCATCAAGCGCTATGAAACGCGACTCGTGCTTCTCACCGCCGGTCTGGTGATGACCCTCATCGCCATGGATCCGATGGCGGCCTTCAAGCAGTTCGATAAGTCGATGACGAACGGCTCGCTCATCATCGCAATCTGCTCGGCGCTCGGCTTTGCCGGCGTCATTTCGCTCACGGGCTGCGACCGTCACCTCGTCCGTCTCCTCACGAAGCCGCTCGGCAAGCTCGGCATCTTCCTGCTTCCGGCCTGTATCCTCGTGGGCTTCGTCGTCGCCACCGCCATTCCGTCGATGGCCGGCATGTCCGCCGCCGTTGGCCCGACGCTCATCCCGCTTCTAGTTCGCGCGGGCTTCCGTCCGGCCATGGCCGCCGCTGCCGTCGCCTCCTGCGTGATGGCCGGCTACTTCAATCCGGGCGTCTCCCACAACCCGTTCATCGCCAAGCTCGCCGGCATGGAGGTGATGGAGTTCGTGGGCGGTTACGCCAACGTGACCCTCATGGTCTGCGGCTGCCTCGTCGTCCTGATGACGGGCGTCTGCGTCGCCTACGGCGACTTCAAGAAGGGCGGTTTTGAAGACGCCGCCCAGACCGAAGAAGAACATCAGGACGAAAAGGTCAACGTGCTCTGCGCGCTTGCTCCGCTCGTTCCGGTCGCTCTGCTTCTGGGCTTCTCCTTCTACATTCCGTCCGTCAAGATCTCCGTTGCGACCGCCATGCTCATCGGCATGATGTACGCGATGCTCGTCACCCGCGCCGACCCGCAGAAGACCATCTCCAAGTTCTTCGACGGCATGGGCAAGGGCTACGGCAGCATCCTCGGCATCATCATTGCCGCCGGCGTATTCGCCTCCGGTCTTCGCGCCACGGGCGTGATCGACCTCTTCGTCAACTACCTAACGCACGCCAATGAAGTCGCCAAGATCGGCGGTTCCGTCGGCCCGTACGTCTTCGGCGTCCTGACGGGCTCCGGCGACGCCGCCGCGTTCGCCTTCAACGAAGCCGTCACGCCTCACGCCGCCGAATTCGGCATGAAGATCGACGGTCTGGGCTACCTCGCCATGATCGCCGCCGGCCTCGGCCGCATGTCCTCTCCGCTCGCGGGCGGCCTGATCCTGCTCTCGGGCATCGCAGGCGTCTCCCCGATCGAAGTCGTCAAGCGCACGGCTCCCGCCGCCATCATCACGCTCGGCATCCTGTACTTCCTCGTCTAATTCCGGACGTCGGAACCCGCCTCATCCACGAGGCGGGACGGGGGGCTGAAAAAAGGATCCGCGGTGAAACACAAGTGAAGGGCCCGCAGGCTTTCCAAAGCCTGCAGGCCCTTGCTCTTTCCATCCCCGTCATCCAGGACTCATCCATCGATTTTCGCGTCCCTGAGCGCCTTCATCCTCGAGAGCACGGTGCGGGCCGCAGCGCCCGCGTACCCGCATCCGCCTGCGGCGAAGGCCGCGAGGCACCAGATGGTGGAGCCCGCGCCGATCCAGTTGCCGAGGAGCCCGGCGAGGACGGGAAAGACCGACTTGCCGAGGTTGAGCGCCATGATGCGAAGGCCGATGGCCTCGCCGATGCGCTCGGGCGGCGAGAAGAGGTAGACGAGGGACATCATGTTGGGAAGCGACGCCCCGAGGCCGAGCCCGAGCACGAAGGCGGCGCCCATCATGGCGCCCTGGGTGGTGACGAGCGGCATGACGGCAAAGGCCGCCGTGGCGAGCAGGAGCGAGAGCACGATCATGTGCCACTCGAGCACGACCTTGAGGAGGAACGGCGTCACGAAGCGCACGATGAACGTGGCCGCCGCGAAGCTCCCGAGCACCCAGCCGATTTCGGAGGGCGTAAGCCCCACGCCCGCGGCGTAGATCGGGATGAGCAGGTTGCCGACCTCCCAGGCGATCGAGATGATGACCGAGGCGACGAGCACGGCGCGCATCGGGCCGTCGCGCAGGAAGTCCGCGGCTGACCCCTTCGTGCGTCCCGCCTCCGCCCTGACGGCGCGGGGCCTTGCCTTCATGACGATCCCGAAGGCGGGCACGAAGAGGAGCACGGAGAGAATGAGGGGCGCAACCGCGCTCCAGACGTAGACGGCCGTGTAGGAGAGTCGCTCGATCACGTAGCCCGCGACGACGGGGGCCGCAAGGTTCGAGCTCGCGGTCGTGAGCGAGAGCGCCGTGAAGGCGAAGCGGCGGTTTTTCGGCGTCGTGACGTCGCCCGTGAGGCGCTGGATCACGACGTTCGTGAGCATGAAGGATAGGCCCGTGAGGACGCAGGCGCCGAAAAGAGGCGCGATCCCGAGGTCGGATGCGGGAAGCAGGATGGCGCAGCCCGCAGCCGCCATGACGGAGAGCCGTGAGGCGAGCATCGGAGCGCGCGGACCCGAACGGTCGAGCCAGCGGCCCGCGGCGATCGCAAGGAACATGGGCCCGAACGAGATCGAGGCGAGCATGAGGCCCACCTCGAAGGACGAGGCCCCTGCATGAATGGCGTCAAGCGTCGCGGTAAAGCGCAGCGACGTGCACGCCGTGTGCATCAGAAGCGTGAAGAGAAGAAGTTTGAGGAGCGCTGCCATAGAATTGCCGCGAGGGAACATCCGCCTTAGGCGGGGGTTATTGACGTCTGCTTCAATCTTTCGCGTGTCTCTCATATTCTACTCGGGAGGATCGCCTTTCCCGACCGGGGCGGGCTTGCAAATGAGAGTCACCCTCAGGCGGGTGAGCCGCTAAAATGACGGGAGGCAGGGCGGCGCGCGGTGCGCCGTCCGCAAAAGACGTGAAAGGTGACGAATGCTCGCGAACCCTCGGCAGACGGCGGACGACCTTGCGGAATGGATCCGCAGGTATTTTGAAGAGAACGGCCCGAAGTGCAGCGCCGTGGTGGGGCTCTCGGGCGGCAAGGACTCGACCGTGACGGCCGCGCTCTGCGTGAAGGCGCTCGGCGCCGGGCGCGTCGTGGGCGTGCTCATGCCTGACGGCGTGCAGGCCGACATCGAGGATGCGAGGGAGATTGCGCGCGTGCTCGGCATCAGGATCGTCGAGGTCAACATTCATGCGGCGGTCGAGGGCCTCAGGGGCGCGCTCGAGGCTTCGCCAGGACTGCTCGAGCTGTCGGGCACGGACGGCCTCACGCGGGACGCCGCGATCAACATGCCCGCCCGCATCCGCATGACGACGCTCTATGCCGTCGGCCAGATGCTCCCGCAGGGCGGGCGCGTCGCCAACACCTGCAATCTTTCCGAGGACTGGGTCGGCTACTCGACGAAGTACGGCGACGCCGCGGGCGACTTCAGCCCGCTCTCGCACCTTCTCGTGCACGAGGTTCGCCAGATCGGCCATGCGCTCGGACTGCCCGGGTCGCTCGTCGACAAGACGCCCTCGGACGGCCTCTCGGGCTCGACCGACGAGGAGCGCCTCGGCTTCACCTATGCCGTGCTTGACCGCTACGTGCTTACGGGCGAGTGCCCCGACGAGGCAGTCAGGGCCCGCATCGACAGGCTCCACGCCCTGAACCTCCACAAGCTGCGCCTCATGCCGTCCTTCGAGCCGGCCGAAGACGCCCGCCTCGCATGACGGCGCCCGCGTCCGGCGACAAGGCCGCGAAAACCAGAGGCGAGCTCCTCACGGGGCCCGTCTTCCCGATGGTCGTCAAGTTCGGCGTGCCCACCATGGTGAGCATGCTCACGCCCGCCATCTACAACCTGACGGGGGCCTACTTCGTCTCGACCCTGGGTACGACGGCTGTCGCCGCGCTCGGCATCGTCTTCTCGCTCCACATGATCCTCGCCGCCGTCGGCATTATGACGGGACAGGGCTGCGCGAGCCAGACCTCGCGCCTCCTCGGTGCGGGCGAATACGAGGCCGCGGGCTTCATCGCGGGCACGGGCATGCTCCTCTCCGTGCTGGGCGGCGTGGCGATCGGCGTGCTGGGCCTACTCTTTGACGAGCCGCTCCTCAGGGTCCTGGGCGCGACGCCCACGATCATGCCCGACGCCGTGCGCTACGCCGAGGTTCTTCTCATCGGCTCGCCCGTCGTGTGCGCGAGCTTCACCTTCAACAACCTGCTCAGAAGCGAGGGCCTTGCCGTCGTCGGCATGCGCGCGCTGCTCGCGGGCGGCATCCTCAATCTTGCGCTCACGCCCGCCTTCATCCTCGGACTGGGCTTCGGCATCGAGGGCGCGGCCTGGGCCGCCGTCCTCTCCCAGGCGGCGGGTCTGCTCATCCTCGTCAATCACTACCGCAGGAAGGCGGGGCTCCTCAGGATCATTCCGCCCACGCTCGAGCGCTTGCGCAGGCTCTCGCCCACGATTCTGCGAAACGGCATGCCGAGCCTTCTGAGAAACGCGCTCGCGGCCGTCGCGGCCTCGATCCTCAACCTCACCGCAGGCGGCTTCGGCGACGCGGCCGTGGCGGCGATGAGCATCGTGAGCCGCGTGCTCATGACGGTCAACGCCGTGATGGTGGGCCTTGGCCAGGGCTACCAGCCCGTGGCGGGCTTCAACTGGGGCGCGGGCAACTACGCGCGCGTCAAGAAGGCGCTCGTCTCGACCATCGTCGCGGGCACCGCCTTCACGACGGCGGTTGCGATTCCGGGCTTCATCTTTTCGGAGAGCATCGTCTCGGTGTTCGCGGGCGGAGACCCCGAGGTGATGGAGACGGGCACGACGGCCATGCGCTGGGCGTTCGCGGGCTTCCCCTTCATCGCCGTCTCGATGATCGCCAACATGACCTATCAGGTCCTCGGCCGCCCCAAGGCCGCGTCCTTCCTCTCGAGCCTCAGGCAGGGCTGGTGCTTCCTGCCGCTCATCCTCACGCTCCCGGGATGGTTCGGCCTCACGGGCCTGTGCGCCTCCCAGCCTCTTGCTGAGGTGCTTGCAACCCTCGTGAGTCTCAGGTGGATTCGAGCCATCGTGCTCGAGGCCGACGACCTCACGGCGAAGAAGAACGCCTCGCGCAAGGTCTGAAAACCTCGCAGAACGTCGCGCGGCCTCTCCTCCATAGTGCGTAGTGGATTTGCTACGCCTGACTGATGCCGACCGAGGCGTGCTGGTCTATATTAAAGGGCAGGACAATCAACGGGGGGCATTCATGGCGCTTGACGTACTAGACGACCGATGCGAAGTGCTCGTGCTCGGCATCGGCAACATCCTCTGGGCCGACGAGGGGTTCGGGCCTCGCTGCGTCGAACACTTTCACAGGCTCTATGAGGACAGGCCTGAGGTGCGCGTCGAGGACGGCGGCACGCTGGGCTTTTATCTGATGAACCTCATCACGTCCGCGCGCCGCATCCTCGTCTTCGACTGCTGCGACTTCCACGAGGAGCCCGGCACGATGATGGTGCTGCGCGACGACGACGTCGAGCCATGGCTCACCACCAAGATCTCCCCGCATCAGACGGGATTCTCCGAACTGCTCGCCACTGCGGCCCTGATGGGCCGCGCCCCTGAGAGCCTGGTCGTCGTGGGTGTTCAGCCCGAAAGGCTCGACGACTACGGCGGAAGCCTTTCCGACACGCTCAGGAACCTGCTTGACGAGGCGGTCGAGCTCGGTCGTGCCGAAGTGGCGCGCTGGGGCTTTGATCTTGCCCGCCGTCCCGAAGGGGCCGAAGTCGCGCCGCTCATGGCCGCCTGCGTGGAGGAGGCGCCCTATGAGGAAGGCCGTCCCTGCGAGGCCGAGGCCTGCCGTATCGGCGACGAGCGCTTCCTCGTGAGGCCCGCGGGCGTACACGTCGAGGATCCGTCCTTCGAGAGAAAATGAGGCCTCCCGCAGGAGGCCCGCATAAAAAGGAGGCATGGCATGTGCATTGCCGTTCCCATGCGGATCGTTGAGGCCGAGGGCCTCTCGGCCGTTGCAAGGCGCGAGGGCGCGCCCGACCTGAAGGTCGACACGTCGCTAGTGGGCGAACTCGCGCCGGGCGACTGGGTGCTCGTCTTTCGCGACAGCGTCATCCGCACCGTGAGCGAAGAGGAGGCCGAAAGGATCGGCCGAGCGCTCGCGTGCGTCTCCGCCGTGATGGCGGGCGACGAATCGGCGGCGGCCGAGCCCGCCGGCTTTGAGGACTTGACGGGCGAGCCTCGGCTCCCGCCGCATCTGCAGGCGCTCGTCGGAAAGAAAGGAGCCTGATCCATGGCAAAACCCAAGCCGCCCGTCGAGGCCGTCGTCGACACGGCCGTTCATCCGCTCTTTGCGCGCCTGCGCGAAGAGGCGGGCTTTGCGGAATTCTCGGGCGCCACGCTCGAGACGATGCTCGAGGCGCCCGGCCTCAAGATGGTCCTCTTTGCGGAGGATCCGAACCTGAGGCGCGAGACGCTCGACATCGCCGTGATCGGCCCCGAGCTCAGGAAGGCGCTCGGCGCCGCCGTCGCCTCGGGCTGGTACACGGCCGTCTCCGAGGGCAGGGCCCTCGGCGCACGCTACGGCATCCGCAAGTTTCCCGCCGTCGCGCTCTTCAGGGGCGCGGAGTACCTCGGCGCCGCCGAGGGACTGATGGGCTGGGACGAATACATTCAGGCGCTCGTCGAGATCGGGACCCGTGAGAAGGGCCCTTCGCGTACGATTGCGATCCTGCAGAAAACGGAAGATTGAGTTAGGAGATCCCCCATGTCCAGTCTGACTTTGGACGGCGCCGGCCGATGGGCCGAGGTGCCGCAGCTCCCGCCCGAGGTAGAGCGCGCAGCCGCGCGGGCGCTCGTTGACTTTCTGCGCGAGGTCGAGAAGGCCGTGCTCGAGGCGAAGGCCGCCGGGCCCGAAGTCCTCGAGGAGCTTCACCGCGTCTGGGACTTCAGGAGCTTCGACCGCGCCTGGCTGCCCTTCATCCTGCCGATGCTCGGCAGCGGTGAGGTGCGCATCACGCTCCACGACGGGCTCGCCCGCATGGAGGAAACGGGCATTCCCGCCCTCTGGCGCCTGCAGATGGGCGGCCACGACTCCTTCATTCTCGGACGCATCCCGCGCTGCGTGTGGCTTGCCGCCCGGAGCGGCGAAGAGACGGTCGGCACTATCGTCAACAATGGCTCTGACGTCTTCGCGGCTCCCGCGATTCTGGAGGAGCTGCGCGCCGCACAGCAGAAGATCGACTGGTCGAGGCTCCCCGAGAGCCCCGCCCACATGGTCGAACTCACCAAGCAGCCGCTCTCGCCGGGCGACTCCCGCGCGATTCTCTCCACGCTCGGCACGGGCGACATCCGGGCCGAGATCACGGGCTTTGCGAAAAGCACGATCAACCGCACGGGCGTGCGCGGCATCTGGCACACGAAGATGCTCAACAATGCGGGCAAGCCGCTCCTTGACGCCTACGTCTGCGCGGTGATCCCGCCCGAGGTGGCCTCGCCCTGCGAGGCCTTCGACGACACCGTCGAGCGCTGCCGCGAGATGGTCGACTGGGTCGAAAAGGACCTCGAGCGCGGCGCCATCGGCGGAGAACCCGTGGAGGAGGCCCGATGAACGACAATGAAGTGAGCGACGACGTCCTCCCGACGAACCTTTCAGGCTCGGACGTGAGCGACGGTCTCGACCGCCTGATGCGCGCACGCATCACGCCGGAGATGCACATGCAGTGCAAGGTGTGTTGGTTCGTCTACGATCCCGAAGAGGGGCTTCCCGAATTCGGCATTGAGCCGGGCACTCCCTTCAACGATCTCCCCGAGGACTGGACCTGCCCCGAGTGCGGCCATCCCAAGGCGAGCTTCATTCCGGCAGAAGGCTTCTGACGGGCGCTGCAGGGAAGAGGCGCATCATCAAGACTCATCGGGCGTCGCTGACAAGGCGGCGCCCGATGCCTTTTCTGCGTTGTCGCGAGCTCCCGTTCCGTCTGATAAGATAACGAAATAGGCTGGAAAACCACGCAGCTTTCATTTTTTGGTTCATCTCGGAAGTCCGTGGAACGCGGCCTTGACTTTTAAGAAAAA
>ERZ791785.936-NODE-936-length-18398-cov-9.458595_pt1 | contig 18398 bp, 16 predicted proteins | sample MGYA00509947_ERZ791785 | MGnify/ENA primary metagenome ERZ791785 (study PRJEB30046, sample SAMN00791982) | human gut metagenome | study: EMG produced TPA metagenomics assembly of the A metagenome-wide association study of gut microbiota in type 2...
TGGGAACTTTCGACGCTTTTCAGCGTCTGGTCTGGAGTCCTCAATTTAAACAAAATTGCTTCCCCCATCGCTCAAAGATGGGGGTTTTGAAGAGCTTCCTTAACCCTTGCAATTGGGGAGCTGACTATGTATTTTACTCTCGTCCACACGTTTTGTCCGTGAATTGCAATGCCGTTCGCATCCTTTCTTCGCCGTTCGCTTTTGGCTGCAGGTCTCTTCGGCCTGCTGGCGGGATCCTGCGCCGCCTCGGTTGAGGCTGCCGATGCTCGTCAGGAGGTGACGATCGGGCTTGTCGACACCTTTTCGCCGGACTTCTACATTCATACGTATGCGCCGACGCTCGATAATCTGATCGAAGCGCTGCCGCAGTATGCCTTTCGAATCGTCGAGATCGACTTTCGGCATCTCAACGACGACATTGCCAGGACAAGGCCGGCCTTTCTCGTGACGTCGGCCTCAACCTTCGTGTCGCTCATCGAGAAGACGGGCGCGCACCAGGTGGCGACGAAGAAGCCCGACATGTCGAACGATGTCGCCCATACGGTTGCATCCGCCTTCATCGTTCCGATGGACTCGCCCGTCCGGACGCTGGCGGATGCCCGCGGGCTTCGCGCGGCCATTCAGTCGCGCAAGAGCTTTGACGGCTGGCTGATCGCCAAGGGCGAGATTGCGGACCGTTTCGGCAGGCCGGACGACTTCTTCCGGGATCTGGTGGTGACGGATTACGGCATTCCCGATGTGGCCATGACGGTGCGAATGGGACTCGCGGACATCGGGATCCTTTCAACCTGCGAGTATGAGCAGCTGTTGGCCGCGGGCCAGATCAGACCCGGTGAGTTTCGCGTGGTGGATGCGAAGGCGGACGGCATGTCCTGCGTTCGAAGCACGGAGCTGTATCCGGACGTCGTCTTCTCGTCCTTCCCGAACGTCGATGCCGAAGTGACCCGAGCGGTGACGGTGGCGCTTTTGAGCATGCCGCACCAGGGATTGGACTTCAAGTGGACGATCGCCAATGACTTCCTGCCCACATACGGTCTACTGAAGAAGCTCAAGATGGGTCCTTATGAGCCGCAGCCTTGGACGCTCGAGCGCGTATGGCTCGAGTATCGAACGGAGATCCTTCTGCTGGCGGGTCTGCTTCTTGCCGTGATCTTTCATGTGGTGACGATCAATCTTCTCGTGAGAAAGCGCACGGCCCAGTTGGCCGAATCCCTGGCCGAAACCGAACACTTTCACAAGGTTGCTCAGGAATCCCGCAACCAGCTTCTTCAGCTCGAGCGCTCCAACATCGTGAGCCAGCTCTCGAGCATGCTCGCTCATGAGATCAAGCAACCGCTGATGAGCATTTCGCTATACGCAGGCGCGCTCAAGCTTCTGCTCGGAAAGGAGGGGAGCCTGACGCCGAAGGCGGCCGGCCTGATTGACCGGCTGGAGTCGGAGCTTCAGCGCTCGTCCGACATTGTGGAGCATGTTCGAGGATATGCCAAGAAGGCCGAATCGAAGCGCGTGCCCGTGAGACTTGCCTCGGTGGTCGAGGAGGCGATGAAGACGCTTCGGAGCGGCGTGCCGGCGGTCGTTCGCAGGGAGGCGGATCCGGTCGTGCTGGCCGATCCGTTCGAGCTGCAGTTCATCGCGCTGAACTTCATCAAGAATGCGCTTGAAGCCGTCCGCAAGGTCTCGAATCCGGCGGTCGTCGTGAGAATATCCGAGGATGGCGGCCATGCCTTCCTCACGGTCGCCGACAACGGTCCTCTCATTTCGAACGAGGTCTTCGAGCGGCTCGGCAAGCTCGGGCGAAGCTCGAAGGCGGACGGACTGGGCTTCGGCCTTTCCATTGCCGTGGCGCTCGCAGAGAAGTCGGGCGGCCACATTGATTTCGAACGCCGCCCGGGCGGCGGCTTGTCGGTGTCGCTGACGCTCGACGTACTCGACGAGAAGCCCGAATCGGACAATGGTCCGCAGGATAAGCAATGATGACAAACAGCATTTCACCGGTCGTCCGGCTTGTGGACGACGATTACACAGTTCTTGATGCACTGACCGTCTTTCTGGAGATGGCCGACATGACCGTGCGCCGCTATTCGAGCGCTCAGGCCTTTCTCGATGAGGACGATCCGGACGTTCCCGGCGTGCTGGTGCTCGATGTGCGCATGCCCGGCATGAGCGGGATAGAACTGCAGGCGGAGTTGAAGCGCAGGAAGATCGATCAGCCCGTCATATTCCTTTCGGCTCACGGCGACATCGAGATGGCGGCCGAGGCGGTGAGGGCCGGCGCCATGAACTTTCTCGTCAAACCTCCCAAACCCGAAAAGCTGCTCGCGCTGATCCGGGAGGCCGTGGCCAAGAGCATTGAGGACCGTCGCGGCAAGCGCTACGGCGATTCGCTCGAAAAGCTTTGGGAGACGCTCACGCCGGCCGAGCGGCAGGTTGCCGTGATGGTCGCGAAGGGACTCGGCAACGCAGTGGTGGCGGAAGCGCTCTGCGTCGCCGAACGTACGGTCCGCTCCCACAAGGAGTCTATCTATCGCAAGCTTGAGGTTGAAAACGCGGTGGAGCTGTCCGACTTTTTACGGGATCTCGACACCTACGGCCGCAGGGAGGTCGAGTCATGAGACGGCGCGACCTGATCGGGCTCGGCCTCGGACTGGCATCCTCGAAGCTCTTTTGTGCCCCGCCCGCAGCCTGGGATCTGAGCTGCGACGTCGCCGTGGCGGGCGGCGGAGGCGCAGGCCTGTCCGCCGCACTTGCAGCCGCGCAGAACGGCGCGAGCGTCATGCTCTTTGAAAAGATGCCGCACATCGGCGGCGATACGCTGATTTCCGGCGGCTACTTCAATGCTGTGGATCCGGCAAGGCAGAAGGTTCAGGGAATTTGCGACAGCGAGGCGCTTTTTGCAGCCCAGATACTCAAGGCGGGCGCCGGCGGCAACACCCGCATCATGGCCGAAACCTTCGCGCACGAGAGCACGGTGACGCTCGCCTGGTTGGAGGAGCTCGGCATGCAGTTCCTGCCGGAGGTGCAGGAAATCATGGGCAGCGGCTTTCCGCGCGGCCACAAGCCAGTGCTGCCACGCGGGACGGGCTACGTCCGCACGCTCTCGGCTGCGGCTCAGAAGCTCGGCGTTCTGAGCCGCACGTCGATGCCTGTTTTGCGATTCGTATTTGATCGGGAACGAAATCGTGTGACGGGGCTTGTCGTGATGGAGAAGGGGAGACCGTTGTATGTGGAGGCGTCCCGTGGCGTCGTGGCGGCCTTCGGCGGGTTCGGCGCGAGCCGGGAATTGCGCCGGATGTATGCGCCGGCAACGGCGGATCTTCCGGCGGACAGCCAGCCAGGTGCGACGGGCGAGCTTTTGGCGGAGGCTGCGGATGCGGGTGCGGCGCTCGTCAACATGGAATATGTGGAATGCGTGCCAGGCGCGGGTGCGGCCTTCAACTATCCCATTCGACTCGACTACATTCCGTCGCGGATGATCATCGTCAATTCGAAGGGCCGGCGCTTTACGGACGAAACGGCGGGTCGTCATGAAATTGCCGGCGCGGTTTTGAAGGAGACGCAGGAGGGGCCCTGCTTCAGCATTGCGTCCTCCCGGGCGCTTGAAGCGTTCGATCCGATCAGTCTTAAGAATCTCTACCGCGGCCGTTATGCGGGGCAGGCCTGGAAGGCGGATACGCCCGAGGCGCTCGCCGTCAAGATGGGGCTGCCGCCCGAGGCGGTGGCCGAAGAAGTGAAAAGCGCGTCGGCGGAGCGTTCTCTTGACAAGCCGCCTTTTTGGGGAGCCAAGCTGTTTTTGCGCGTGCACAACACGCTCGGCGGCATTCGGATCGACGAGCACGCGCGGGTGCTCGATCGGAACGGCCGGCACGTAGCGGGTTTTTACGCGGCGGGCGAGGCGACGGGCAGCGTTCACGGCGTGGAGCGAATCGGCGGCAACGGCGTGGCCTGCGCCTGCACCTTCGGCAGGATCGCCGGGAAAAACGCGGCGCTAAATTTTAGAGTATAGATCGTGTTTGCGGTAGTTGGCAATGGCGTTCCGGCCGATGAAGGGCGTGAGGCTGTTTTCTAAAATGAACTGCATGAAGAGGTGCGCTTGTTGTGGGGCGCAGCCCTTTTCAGACAATGAGGCGCCGAGGCCCGGACCAGGGGAGCAGCGCCCCTCATTCAAGGAGACAACCCCTCATTCAAGGAGACAAGTCATGTCCAATCGTCGTCAATTCCTTACCGGCGCTCTCGGCGGCGCCGTTGCCGGTCTTACCGTTCCGAGCGCATTTGCCGCGCAGGCCATTTCTCCGCTTCCCAAGAAGTGGGACATGACGGCTGACGTCGTCGTTCTCGGCTTCGGCGGCGCAGGCGCCACCACGGCCATCGTCGCCGCTCAGAACGGCGCGAAGGTGATTGTTCTGGAAAAGAATCCTCAGGACGCTCACATTTCGAACACCCGCATGTCCGGCGGCATCTTCCACTGCCCGTTCAAGGACGGCGATCCGAAGGCTCTGAAGGAATACGCCAAGGCCATGTTCTCGGGCGAGAACATCGAGTGGAAGGAAGAAGGCGAAATCCCCGAATACTCCGACGACCTCGCTCAGGTGTGGGCCGATCTGTCGCCCTCGAACCTCGAGTTCATGCAGAGCCTCGATCCGGAATTCATCGACGGCAGCCAGCCGGGCTTCGACAAGGCCAGCTTCCCGAACTTCCCGGGCGCCAAGGAATGCCGCTACAACGCGTATCGTGCGACCTACACGAAGCGCATGAAGAATTTCAACCAGGTTTCCTACAAGTGCCCGAAGAACGAGACGAGTTCCGGCGAAGCCTTCTGGCTCTGCCTTGAAGAAGGCGTGAAGAAGCAGGGCACCAAGATCAAGGTCGTCTGGGAGGCTCCGGCCTGCGAACTTCTGAAGAACGCCAAGGGCGAGATCGTCGGCGCCGCGGCCGTCAAGGACGGCAAGAAGCTCTACGTCCGCGCCAAGAAGGCCGTGGTGCTCTGCACGGGCGGCTATGAATACAGCCGCGCCATGCGCTCCGCCTTCCTTGAAGGTCCGGGCATCAACGGCTGGGCCTTCTACGGCACGACATCGAACACCGGCGACGGCATCTCCATGGGCATGGCCGTCGGTGCAGGCCTGCAGAAAGCCGGCAAGTCGGCAGCCCGCGTGATCGTGCCGACGCAGAAGCGCTTCAACGGCATGCGCCTGGGCTCCATCACGCCGGCCGTCGGCTCCACGAACTCCATCGTGGTCGACAACTTCGGCAAGCGCTATGAAGCCGAAACGAAGGTGACCGACAATCCGAGCCGCTACTTCTTCTACAAGGCCGCCGTTCAGTTCGACATCTCGACGCTCTCCTATCCGCGCACGCCGTCCTGGATGATCTTTGACGAAAAACTTCGCGCTTCGAAGCCTCTGGTCGGTCTCGGCATTTCCGTCGTCGGCTACGGCATGGTCGACTGGGACAAGGACAACATGAAGGCCATCGAAAGCGGACTGATCCTCAAGGCCGACACGATCGAAGAGCTGGCTGAAAAGATCAGGAACCATCCGGAAAACAAGCACCGCATGGTGCCGGCCAACCTTGTCGAAACGGTCGAACGCTTCAACAAGTTCTGCGACGAAAAGAAGGACGAGGACTTCGGCCGTCGTCCGGCCACGCTCGGCAAGATCGCCCAGGGTCCGTTCTACGCCATGCCGCTGGTTGCCGGCGGTCCGAACACCAAGGGCGGCCTCCTTGCAAACGCCGACCGCGAGGTTCTGACCTGGGAAGGCAAGCCGATTCCGCATCTCTACTGCGTCGGCGAAATTGCTTCGGCTCTGAAGTTCGTCTATCAGGGCGGCGGCAACCTGACCGAATGCCTGGTCTACGGCCGCCACTGCGGCAAGATCGTCGCCAAGCTGCCGGATACGGCGGTCTGAACGGCGACTGAAGTCAGCTGAAATCCCCGTCAGACAGGTGCCGGCGCTCCGGCAGGGAACGCCGGCACCTCCATGTCTCAACCCCCGTCGGGAGAACAACAAGATGAAAACTCTCACCAATGCCATTCTGGGCGCGGCGCTTATCGCAGCGGCCGCCGCAGCCTCCGCGGCCGACGGCAAGTTCCTTGCCGACCGCCATGTGGAGCGCGGCCTCAAATGCGAGTCGTGCCATACGCCCGACATGAAGATCAAGACCAGCGGCGACTACGACGTATGCGTCGACTGCCACGGCAACTACAACGCCATGATCAAGAAGACCGAAGGCCGCTACGAAACCAATCCGCATGCGCAGCACGAAGGCGCACTCCCGTGCACAGAATGCCACAAAGGCCACAAGGCCGGCGTCAACTACTGCGGCGGTTGCCACAACTTCGAATACAAGGTGCCTTGATCGCGCGCCAAACCCAAGACGACCGGCACGCCTCTCGGCGTCATTGTCTGTATTGCTTGGGTTGCTTCCCGCAAGCGTTAATGGCTTCTTAGCCAACGGAAACGGGGTCTCCGAAAGGGGACCCCGCTTGCGCACGAGGCATTGTCTCGACGTCTCTGGCAAAATATCGGAAGCAAGGATTGCTTGCGAACGCCATTCTGAAATCCACCCCGCTTCTCCGGCCAAGCTCACGAAATTTTCGATGGCCTGTGCATACGGAGCCCGTGCCGCTCTCGACGATCTCAAGCGCACGGGACGTCCCGATCGAATTCCTCGCGAAGCCAAGGTTTGGATTGTTTCTCTTGCCTGCCGTCTGCCGGAGACCGTCCCGGGGGCGCCCAAAACTCAACAATGGACGATAACTGCGCTTGTCAAGTACGTTCAGAAACACTGCGAGGCGCAAGGTCATCCTTCGCTCAAGGAGCTTCAGCGCTCAACGGTGTGGGAAATCCTCAATAACCGCACGATTAAGCCGCACAGGATGAAGTATTACCTTGATCGCAAGGATCCCGACTTTGAACCCAAGGCGAAGAACGTCTTGTTAGTGTACAAACGCATTGAGTGGGTTCTTCAGCTGACTCGCGATTCCGTGGATAAGGATGTCAGCGCGCACGACCTGTGCGGCGAAGTGTTCATTTCATATGACGAGAAGCCAGGCATCCAAGCCATCTCGAACATTGCACCGGACTTGGCGCCATCGGAGGAGCACGGCACCGATGAGTACCGCCGCCTCGGCACTGTCTCCCTGCTTGCCGGCATTGACCTTTTGGACGGCAGGGTGCACGGTCTTGTTCGTGAAAAGCATAAAAGCAAGGAGTTCATCGAATTTCTTCAGCTGCTGGATTCCTATTACACTCAAGACCTGACGATCAACATCATCCTGGATAATCACTCCATCCATCGCTCAACGGAGACAATGGAATATTTGGCCAGCGTTCGACAGGACCGCTTCAATTTCATCTTCACTCCCACTCACGCTTCGTGGTTGAATCTGATTGAATGCTTCTTCAGCAAGCTCTCCCGCCAGGCCCTGAGGAACTTGCGTGTCCAGTCCTGATCAAGCGTATTGAAGACTGGCTTGAAGAAACCAACAGTGAACAGGTAGTCTTTCGTTGGAAGTGGAAGCTGGAAGACATTGAAAATGCCTTTCTGCCTAAAGGACAGCGGCCTGTGCCGACCGTGACGCATCCTCCTCGAGGGGAGCAACCTCCGCAAGTCTGATTATAAATAAATGAATTTAGCGAATGTTATACTAGCATGGGGCTAGTTCTACATTCCCTTAACGCTCATTACTTGGAGTTACATATGAGCACTTTTAAGTTTACGCCCAAGAAGGGCGTGTTGGCAAACTTACGCAAGTCTGTGCGAGCATCTACTGCCACTGCGGCAGTAACTGCATCTAATGGTCTGAGGGCAGCTCCGACCATTAACAAGGCCATCACTGATGGCCTTGACTCTTTTAACATGGCCGTCACTGACGTCCTTGACTATTTTGACAGGGCCGAAGAAATGGCCATGGAAAATGTGGCGGACTTCTTCTCCGAACAGCTCGGTGAAAAAGTCACTGTGCAAGACATCCGAGAGGGCAACCTCTCGGAAAAGATCGAGGAAGCCAGCAAGGCTTCACGTCTCCTCGCTGTTAGGAGGGGGCAGCTTCGAAAAGCTAGAGTAGAAATGGAGCTCCAGAAGGTCCAGAAGGAGTTGAACGAACTTGAAAAGAAGATCGCTGATCTGAGGAAAGAAAAAAGTTAAACAAAGGTGCTATCGTATAGATAGCGTTAATCACGCGCAGTTTATAAAGCACCTCTATTGTTCCGAATCTCACTATGTCGGCGGAGGCTTAGGAATGAATGCCTCCTGACCGCGGATGTATTTCAGTGAAGCCCTTTCTTCAACTTCGATTATTGTTGAAAGCGGTTCTTCTGGTAGAAGTCTGAACGAAGTCACTAGCGCGTTCCGCGCTAAAGATTTGGACGGGAACGAAGACTGATGACTGCTAACTGTGCGCGAGTCGATGGAAGCTGTTGAGCGTCTCTCTAAGCGCTCCCCAACCAGGGAAGATGGGAATTTAGCCTATTCGTGCGCCAACACGCGACGCCGGAGCTTCAGCCAATCGATCAACGTTTCCACCCTAGCTTCCTTTTTCCTGGCGTGCTTCTAGCCTAGCTACGGGTATTGAGCCATAGGATTTAGATATTTGTTCGGCCCTCTTTTTTCCAACTTTCGAATGACACCCGAACAGTCAATCGTGGTGAGGAATAATCGCTCCACCTCAACTGCTTCAGGAGCCACAGATGGACCTAACCAAAATTGACGAACTCGATGCCCGACAGAAAGCACTCGACGAAGAACGTGCTCAAGCCCGCAAGGCCGTTCTCAAGGAAATTCAATATTTGATCAACCGAATCGACGCAAAGCCGGAAGAGCTAACTTTTCCTGCTGGAAAGGTCCTCACCAAGCGAAGCCGACGGTCAAAGAAAACCGATGCGGCACAACCTGCCCCGCAAGTGCAGTCTTATCCCCCCAAGGACGAGCGTTCCTATTGAACATCGAGCTCGGAGAGCGCCCTGCTCCGGGCTCTTGTTTTTGCACATGTGCAAAAACACACTCCTCCCTACTCTCGCAGGGAGAAAACCGGACAATCTCGCGCACATCCATCGCCCCTGTCCGCGATGAACATCTGCGAACGGGAACAGGTTCCCTCGATGACATGACTCAGAATTTCTTGAATCTCCATGTCTTCAACTCTCCCTGTTACATGTCCTCCATTCTCGTTAAGAGTGTTTCAGCCGTAATGGCTCTTTCGATTGCCGTACCGTCTTTTGCTGCCGAAAGCTGGTATGAACGGCATGCCGAAGGCTGGCACTGGTACAACGACCCCGAAAAAATTCAAGAGGTCGAGCCCGAGGTCGTTCCTGAACCCAAAGAAGAGCCCAAGAAGGAACCGCCGAAACCCAAGATGATGGTGCCTGAGCCCGCCAAGCCCAAGCATCCTGTGGCCTTCAGCAGTGAATGGCTCAACACGATGATCCCAAAGTACCTCTCAAGGGCTGTGGACGATCCGACACCGGAAATCGTAGAGGCGTTCTTTCTTCTTCAGCGTCTTGCCATGGACAAGGCAGAACGTTTCCAAAAAATGGCCGAACAGGTACGCGTGGGCAATAGATTCATCGACGAAAGCGAACGTCGCCCTGTCTCAAACTTCGGTCTGCAAACGGTGGATCGCCAGGCCGAAGCTCGACGTCAGCAACTGCTTGAAAAGATCAGTCAGTCGACAGGACTCTTCTTTTTCTTCAAGGCAGATTGTCCCTACTGTGAAAAACAGGCGCCTTTGCTCAAGCACATCTCAGAGACAAATCATTTCGATGTACTGGCCATCAGCGTCGGCGGCGGAAATTTGAGGACAACGACTTTTGAAAACACCGTCGTCGACTCAGGTCAAGCGGAAATGCTCAGTGTGGAATCCACACCCTCCATCTTCCTCGTACATCCGGAGTCGACCACGTTTGCACTGATCGGTTCGAGTCTTCTGACCGTGCCCGAAATTCAGGATCGCATCCTTCTCATTGCCCAACGCAACAATTGGGTGACGGAAGATGAGATCAACGCGACGCGTCCACGACTCCTTAATGCGAGCGGCGTCGATCTCTCGAAGGAACTTCCCCGAATGCTCAAGGCCGTCCAAGAAGATCCCAACAAGATCACAGATCTTCTGGCGGTTCTCGATGGACGTGACCCCGTAGGCGAGCGTAAACGCCTCACCAAGCTCCCGGAACAAAAGAAGCGGTCCCTGATGGATGAAGACGGGTTTATTGATCCGAAGAACATTCTCGCCATCATCAAATCGACCAGAGCAGCTCAAGCCCCCCAGGACTAAAGCTTTCTCACTGAACCAACTGTAGGAAGCTCATGCTGCTCGAAAAAAGAAGCACTTATTTAACCGAACTTAGAAAGGAGGACGGCGCTTCCTCCCCTGTCTGAAAACAGAGGTTTCCGCGCCAAGTTTCTATGAAAAAATTCAACCTCAAGAAGACTCTGTTGCTGACGGCATTTGCGATCTTTTCGACCAGCGCTACGGCACCTGCCCTGTCCGGCGGCCTGCAATCCGAGCTCAACGAGCTGTTCGGCAATATATCCAACTACACACAGCCAGGCATCTATGAAAGTACGCGTCGCGGCGTGCTCGCAGGCGGCGGCGCGCAAATTCGAAGCCGTCGCATGAACATCCAGCTCATAGCCTTTGAACCCCCAAACATCAAAGCAGGCTGCGGCGGCATCGACATCTTCCTCGGCTCCTTCTCATACATCAATCTGGATCAATTCATCAGTTTTCTGCGAGCCATTGCAGCCAATGCGGCGGGTTATGCGTTTCAGATGGCACTAAAGGTCTCTTGCACCATCTGCTCGAATGTCATGGATGCCATGCAGCAAATCGCGCAGTTGATGAACAACATGAACATGAGCTCGTGCCAGCTGGCTCAAGGCATTGTTGAGGATTCTTTCGATGCCTTACAGGGCAAGAATGACTTCAAGCGCACGATGGACAACATTACGCAGGGCTTTTCAAAGGATACGGTCGACGACAAGGGCGGATCGACTCAGGGGCAGGAAAAAGCTTACAACTCCAATCCACAGAAGTATGCCGAAGAACATCTCGGAAACATTCTCTGGAAGGCCATGACGAAGCGTGACGTCAATGCCTGGTTTGGTCTTGGGCCGAGGGACACAACGATCCGAGAGACCTTGATGTCCATTTCTGGTACGGTCGTGCTTGAAAAACCGAAGGAAGGCGTAAATCCGCTTGTCTTCCCGACAAAGCCATATCCGGGCGGCCTCATCACCATGCGCGACATGATTGAGGGCTCAACCCGTAATGCTTCTGGCACACTCGAAGCCGATGGAAAAATGTATTCCTGCGACAACGACAAGATCGACTGCATGAGTCCCAAGATCAGCAAGTCAATCAACCTTACGGGGCTTGCCAAGATCATTGAAGAGGAATTGACGAAGGACGACGGCATCATCTTCAAGTACGCACGCGACGACGGCACGCTCCAGTTCACAGAGCAACAAAAGGCCATCCTTAGCAACATGCCCGCCGAGATTGCTGTCGGCTTCCGCAACATGTCGCTCGGGAGCGAAGATGCGGCCAAGTCCATGGCTCCAGAGGCATCGAGATCCATCGCGCTCTCGATGACGTACTCGCTCATGCGGGAACTCAACGGCATCATCAAACAAATGGCCGTTGGTCTGACCGACGAGCAAACCGCCGTCTTCAAGGACATAATCGCTGATTCCGAAAAGCGAATCGACACGGAATACCAGCTACTTCTGACCGAATACGGCTCACTCTCCGACCTCTCCAACCGCATCGACATCAAGCTCAAAATGATGGAGTACCCTGACCCTATCCATCCGAAGAATCCGCTTGTCGTTACGTATCCTGTGAATTAAGGGGACGCCATGGCATTCGCACCTACAATTCATTCAATTGGCGACGCACAGTTCCTCTCACAGGTGCTCAACGCGGTCGCCATGATCATTGGGACGAACGACTTCGTACAGTTGGTGAGCATCGGTCTCCTTCTCGGAGCCATCATCGTCGTCCTGCAGGGGTTGTTCCGAGGAGCACGGGAGATTCCGTGGCATCAACTGCTTCTGGGATGGATCCTCTATGCCTGCATGTTTGTTCCTACCACGACGGTGATCGTCGAAGACGCGTACACGGGCAAAGCTTACTCCGTGGATAACGTCCCAATCGGCGTTGCCTTTGCGGGATCAATGATTTCAAATGTCGGGTACGGCATTACAAATCTCTTTGAAACCGCATATGGCGACGTGCGGGGTATTTCCGAGGGAACGTTTGCAGAACCGTTGGTGATCTTGAATGCCGTTCGCCAGCACGCCTCCGATGTGCGCGTCCTGCAAGAGCTTGACAAATCCATTGGCCAGGGCACTGACATTCAGAAGACGTTGCACAACTACATCAAGGAGTGCACGCTCCCCAAACTCGCGCTGAGCATTACGACGCCAACAGATCTTGTCACGGGCGACATGATGGAAGAGCTGAAGTTTGAATCTTCTATCTACGGCACGAGGTCATACATCGAAAATCCGTCCGGTGAAAATCTGACATGTGCAGAAGCGTGGAAAAAGATCGAGCCAGCCCTTGAAAAAATCAAGGACCCCAAGTTCATCAATCAGCTGTCCACTGCTGCCAACCTCAAGGGCGAGGCGGGCGATCGAGCCATGATTGACGACTACCAGGCAGCATTTGACATGCTCAACATCAACGGGACAGCTGTTGAAGAATTCATGCTTGCCTCGACCATCAAGCCTATTTACGAGAAGGCCGTCTCAGGCTACTACCGCAACCTCGGCGACAAGACCTCGGCCATTATGTTCAATCAGGCCGTGCAGCAACGCAACACCCAATGGGCGGCAGAAGCCTCGATGTTCATGACTGTCGTGCGCCCCTTCCTTTCGTTCTTTGAAGGCTTCATGTATTCGATCACGCCGGTGCTCGCCTTCCTGCTCGTCTTGGGGGGGGGGGGGGGGGGGATCGGCATTTCGCTCGGCGTCAAATACATTCTGCTCATCCTGTGGATCCAGCTTTGGATGCCGGTCCTCTCGATCTGCAATCTCTACATCATCATGAGCGCCCGAGGGGAGCTTGCGGCACAGACGTTCACGTCCTTCTATTCAGTTGACAAGCTGGGCCAGAGCCTGGAGCATTGGATGGCCACGGGCGGCATGCTCGCATCCGCCACGCCCTTGATCTCGCTCTTCCTCATCACCGGCAGTACCTTCGCCTTCACGTCGCTCACGCAGCGCATGGCGGGCGGCGACCACATCAACGAAAAGATCCCGACGCCGGACATCATGCGGCAGGGCGAGTTCTACGCTCACGGGACTGCCGGCAACGGCAATTCCTTCCTTGGCGCTATTCGAACCGGTACCGAAGGAACAGAAGGTACGATCAACTTCGACAAGATGCGCTCGGAAGCCCGTCAGTCGGCCTTGAGCGAAGCGAAGGCTGCCACCAATGTCCTCAACAACGGGTATTCGACGAACTACAGCTCCGCCACAACGGCTGCAGACCAGGCTGCCATTTCGCGCGAGATCGGCAGTCGCATGATGGCAAGCGGAAGCTCTGCCGTGCAATCGCTTGAAAGCGGCATTCGGCAAACTTCTTGGGGCAAGAATCTGAGCAAAGAGCAGATGTCCCAGGTCATCGACACGGTGTCTGCCGGGATCTCGGCGGGCTGGAGCACGCCAGAAATTTTTAGGCGAATTGGTCTTTCGTTCGGGGCTAATACTGCTTCTGGGACTTCAGAAAACGACACCAGCCAAAAGGGACTTGCAATCAATGAAGAAGACCGCAAAGCGTTGCAAAACACCTTCCAGACAACAAATAGTTCCGATCTCTCCAAGGCGCGTGAAGCCGCTTTGACGGAAACGGACTCCAGGACCTTCCTGAACAATGCAGGCGTGAGCGAGAACTCCCAAGTCGGCAGGACTGTCCAGAATGCGATTGAAAAGACTCAGAACTATCAAAAGACCATGTCTGCTACCGAGTCCCTTGGCTTTACCGGTACGTGGACCACGCGACAGGTCACTGGAATGCTGAAAAACGAAAATGGCGAAGTCGTCATGGGCCAGATAGCGAATGCGTACCAGGGAACAGCCATTGATCGAGAAGCCGAAGCGGTGTCTCAGCGCCTGCAGAAGGAAAATGGCATGAATAAGGCGAATGCCCGAGTTGCCGGATTCATTACGGCACTTGGCAAATCCGGTGATTATCGTGACCAACAGAATCTGCGCTCGCTTCTCGGCACGGCAACGGGCATGAATTTCTCGCCTATGTCCGATCCTGACCAGAACAAGGGTATTGCAGGGAACGTCGAGAATGCAAGCGAGGATGGCTTGCGGAATGAAGCACAACTCAAAGAAAGAGCGCTCGCAGCGGAAAAGAGCGTTCCCAAGGAACAGATGGAGATCGCCAACAAACTGGGGTCCACGCCTGATTCCATCGACCGTGCCGAAAACACCGTCCGGAAGGCATCCGTTGGATTCACGATGGGGGCCAAAGACAATCCGCAGGACGGCGTCCTTGGCAACCAGGTTCGCTTGAACGAAAACCATAATGCCAAGGACATCATGAAAGCGCGCGAAAATCTGAAAGGATTGCCGCAGGACGTTGCGGCTATCCCGCGTAGCTTCTTCAACAATCAACAGGAGGCCGTGGCTCGATGCGTGAAGGCCGGCCTAACCGATGGCCAAACAATGTACTTGTCAAGAAGGCTCATGGGAGCCTATGGTAGCCTGAAGAATGCGGGCTATCAGGCCCTTTACGACGAGAATGAACGCCTGTACGGCCAGGGAACGCAGTCTAATATGAGCAAGGAAGAGCTCACTGCGCTCACGAACGACATGGTTGCGAACCTCGACCATGCCGCCAGGGGCGGTGAACTGTTCGAAGCTGGCTTGGGGAACGTGACCGAATGGAACAAGGCCAATACGGCGTTTGGAGCAAATCCGAATGAAGAGACTGCTAACAGAATCAAGCGTCTGGACGAAACGCTGGGGCGCAAGCCTTCGGATCATTTGACGCCAGAAGAAAAGGCGCAGCACAACCGCTACCGCGGCTTGGAGAGCCAATCGCTCTCCCCTTTTGTTTCACATTCCCAGAGATTTGAGTTCGTAAGCCCGCACAGGATCACCTTGTGCCAAAGCCATATCCGAAAACATCGTCGTTACGCAAGGCACGCCCAAATCGTTTTTCTTTAACAGATGCAAGGTTGGCTGAACTTCTGGCTTTTTCTCTTTCGGTGCATACGGATCGCAGGCATCCTCATTGGTGATCTGCTGCGAAACTCCGCATGACGTTCCTACCACAAAAAGAACGACCAACCCCGCCGCAATGACAAAGAAGAAGAGAAAAATCCAGACATTCATTTCCCGCACTCCGAATCCCGTCCAGGATGGACATTTTCCCCTTGAAAATGTCCGCAACGAACGGGCTAACTACCCAAAATATATATCTTCCGTTCGGCAAGTCGCAACGCGCTTCCGAAGCTCACAGGCATTGTCGCTCAATTTCGAGCAGCTGTCGAGCGATTGCAAATTATTGGGGAGGCTATGCGCTGGACTCTTCGTTAGAATGCGGATTGCGGAGTGAGCGTTGCAAGCTCGCCTGCCTCCACGTTGGATTGGGTCAGAAAGAATTGGCGGCGATGGCCGTCATGGCCGCGTGCAATTGTGCCGCGGCCAATATGCGAAAAGCCCAACCGCGCCAACGGTATGGGCTTTTTGCTCTTTTGGGAGGTAAGGCGATGCACAGCGAAAAAGTCTCGCCAAACTCCGCAGAGATAGTAGCACAGTTGGAGGCTGGGCGAAAAGGTGTCAAGGCGAAATTTTGCCTTCGATTCCGGATCGCTTCGGCTGTCCTGACGCTACTTATTTCAGCGGCAATCAAGCTACTCGGTTGATCTGAGCGCGACTGACGTCGCACAGCTTGAGGAGGGCGTCCCGCAAGGGGCGTCCTCTGCCGCCTTTTCTTCCAGCCGAGCTTAAGGAGTACCTGTCATGTTTGCCCGAAAACTTGTTTTGACCAGTTGTCTGGCCATCGCCGCGTCTATGCTTGCCGGATGCGCATCCTACAAGAACGAAAGCGGTTTGCCCAAGTGGCTAGACGATGCGAGCGAAGCCAATCGGCTTGGCTACTTCATGGGCATCTCGCTCAAGGACAGCCCTGCGCCGGAAGGGTTCGACCCGAGCAAAAACACGCTCGTTTCGGACTTGACATTCTCAACCCTTGCTCATAGCAATGCATTGCCAGGCATAGATATCGGAAGCTTCGGCGTTGAACTCGGGCTTTCGCTCGCAACAAACATCCTTAACCGCGAAGAGGAAGAAGATTCGCAGGCCAACGTCTACTTCCCTGCCGAGCAATTCGCTACACATGAGGAAGCATACAAGGCCGCCCTCGCCGCTATGGGAGAAAAATTGGCAAAGGCTCTCAAGGCCAATGGGTATTCCATCTACAAAACCGTTGAACTTTCGACTTTTGGCAACAGGTACCTTCAACTGCGAGTCGAAAAGGAATCCGTCGGTTGCCGACAAACAAAGTCGATTCTGGACGGTTGCGCCTTCAACGTGAAATTCGACCCCGATGACGGCGCTGATGAGCCCGTGGAGATCCCAAGCTACCTCGGCTTTAGGTTTGCTCGCGGCTGGGACATCCCTCGAATCAAGTTCCCTTACCACGCCAAATCCGGGATCAATCTGGAGAAGGAAATTCAACCGATCCTGCAGCATTTGTCCAAGAATCTTCCGCCCAACACCTTGTTCTATCTCGCGCCGATGAAGCAGGACGGGCATTGGACAGCCCCCTATATCAGCGATGGAAAGAACGCCTATTTCTTTGTCAAACGTAAAGGGCAACACTGAAGGCGCATCGCTTGCCTTTGCGGGCGAGTCGACCCTCAAGTTCGATGCGTCTTCCTTAAGCGCCAATGCCCTCTTCACTGCCGAGGGCAAGCAGGGCAAACTCACCGCTACGGACGCGAAGGTCAACATAGAAGCGTCGAACCTCTCCTGGGGCCGCTACTACCTGTTCGAGAACTTTGACACCGAAGGCGTCACGAAGGAAAACTTCGTCACAGAAGACGGCAAGCTCGTCGCAGCCGACAAGTGGAGCGAACAGCTCAAGGCTCCGGGCATGGGCATCGAGCTCGATGTCGACGAGAAGGGCAATGTCTCTGTGGTTGTGGGTTCCGACTCGGTCGAAGGCTCCGACCTGCACGTGAACGCCAAGAATCTCGTCTCGGCAATCTTCAAGGGGGATCGCGCCTCTGGTGAGGATTTGGCCTTCGTCAACGAAGACAAGGCCACGATCTTTGAGGTGCCGGTGGGTCTTGCCGTCAAGACGCCGACCTTCATGTTCCAGACCTTCAAGGTGCAGCCCTACGCCGACGTGACGGTGCGCGGACGCTTTGGCGACACCGAGTCGAGCTACACGCTCGAAGGGTCGAAGACCACCGATACGATTGACTACGACGTGGCCGGGAAGTTCGTGGGCGACCTCAAGGTGGGCTACATGTCGACCTACAAGGATCTCAACCTCGGCATGAGCTACAGCCTCTCTGCGGGCGATGCCGGACGGAAGAATCATACCCTTGAGCTGACGATGCGGGTCGACTTCTGACGACGCGAAAACAAAGCGGGCATGCTCTTCCAAAACATGGGAGAATATGCCCGCGCTTCAGGTTTTGCTATTGCAATTGCGGATTCGTTTGCTTGCCGCAGTCGTGGGAACATCCCTCGTTAACCTGAAAAAGCAAAACGGCCCAATCACTGTGGTGGTACTCAGTGAGCGGGCCGCTTCAAGGAGTTGATGATCATGTGCAACTGTGATCACAACGCCATCATTGTGCAAGTTCTCGGCAAGGTTGTCAAGTTTCTCTTGGCGATTTTGTTGTTGGGCTGGCCTATGAGCGCGTTCTAAGCTGAGCACTATTTTGCAAGGCCCCTCCTCAGTCGCTTCGGCGCTGGGGAGGTGACGTGTCTCGGCCAGTCCAATTTGCGCCCGTGCTAAACTTCCTAGCAAGGAAAAGAATGCGTCCAACATCCGATTTTCCTTTTCAAGTCTCTGCCCAGTGTTGCAACCACTGGGCTTTGTCGTTTTTGAACCCCTTGCGGGGACCCCATTCCGACGCCGAAAGCTCGACATCGAGAATTTCGTGGGCCTGACCGGAGTTGTGGGGCGGAACGGATGGTTCGCAATTTCCCTGCTACCGATATTTTGCCAGAGCAGGCCCAGACAGGCGTCCCTCGGAAAAGGCGGCAGAGGACGCCCCAGGCGGGACGCCCTCCTCAAGCTGTGCGACGTTAGTCGCGACGAGTTAACCGAACAGCTTGACAGAACCCGTGCGCCGCAAGCCTCTCAATGGGAGGTAAGGCGCACAAAGTTTTCGAACGTGAAGTAACATTGTCCTATT
>ERZ791785.942-NODE-942-length-18303-cov-3.044443_pt1 | contig 18303 bp, 16 predicted proteins | sample MGYA00509947_ERZ791785 | MGnify/ENA primary metagenome ERZ791785 (study PRJEB30046, sample SAMN00791982) | human gut metagenome | study: EMG produced TPA metagenomics assembly of the A metagenome-wide association study of gut microbiota in type 2...
ATAGACAACAATCCCTATCTTAAATTTTATAGTCCAACTATTTCAGTGCACTACACAACTATTGACGCTTTTTATTTTATTTATCTTTCCAAAAATCAACAGGTTCATATTCTTGTAACTGTGCAAGAAATCCAGCTTTTTGAAGTTCTTCTTGAATTTCATCGAGAATTTCTTCATTGTCTGCATGAACTGTATGATAATGATATCCTGATGTGACATTTTTTAGTAAGCTTGAATGTCCTGTTTGTAGATTTGTCATATAATTTTTAATATCTCTTCTTGAGGCAATATTTAATGTTGCTTTTACAATATTATAAACTTTATGATAAACAAAGACATCTTCAACATAACCACCTAAGTCAACAATTAAAGAAAGTTCTTTTTCTACTTCATTATCATCATGATGTACCTTAAAAATACGTTTACAAACTTTTTGTGTATTTAAAACATATCCTTTATGTGTTGAATAAATATCATAATCACCAGCACGAAGTAAAGCAATGTCTTGAACAATGACTTGTCGACTTACTTGGAGGGTTTTCGCTAAATATGTTCCTGATACAGGTTGTAAACTGTTTTTTAAAATATCAATAATGGCTTGTCTTCTTTTATTTCCATCCATACCTCGCCCTCCTTAATTGATATTATAGCACATGTAAATTCTTCAATGAAAGGTCTAATATTGGTGCAGAATGTGTTAGAGCACCACTGGAAACATAATCTACTCCTAAATTTGTAAGTCTTGCAATGTTTTCTTTTGTGACATTTCCTGAAACTTCAATTTCAGCACGATGATCAATATAAGCAATAGCTTCTTTTAACATATCATCATCCATATTATCTAGCATGATAATGTCTGCACCTGCTTCTACTGCTTCTTTGACCATTTCCATATTTTCTACTTCAATTTCAATTTTTCTAACAAATGGTGCATATTCTTTAGCAAGCATAATGGCTTCTTTGACTCCACCAGCAGCACCAATATGATTATCTTTTAATAATACACCGTCACTTAAATTATATCGATGATTATGTCCACCACCAACTCTTACTGCATATTTTTCAAAAATACGATTATTTGGTGTTGTCTTACGAGTATCTAATAAACGAATAGAAGAATCTTTTAAATATTCTTGAACATTCGCTGTATAAGTGGCAATTCCACTCATTCTTTGTAAATAATTTAAAGCAACACGTTCCCCACTTAGTAAAACACGGACATCGCCTTTAACACGTCCTAAAAGTTGTCCTTTTTCTACGTGATCTCCATCACTCGCAAAGAATTCAACATCACAAGCTTCATCTAACAATTCAAAAGTACGTTCAAAAATTTGTAAGCCACAAATGATACCATCTTCTTTACAAATCAAATCAACAACTCCTGTTTTAGAAAAAGGCATCACACTATTAGTAGAAACATCTTCACTAGTAATATCTTCTTTTAAAGCACTGATAATAAGTGGATCTACATTAAGTTTTAATGTTGTTTGATCAAACATATAATGATTTCTCTCCTTTAAACTTTTTTCAATACGTTTAGCCGCTCTTTTAGCAAAAACAAGACTTTCTAATAATGAATTACTTGCAAGTCTATTTTTACCATGAACGCCATTACAAGCTGTTTCCCCAATAGCATATAAATGTTTCATACTGGTATGACTATCATAGTCTACTTTGATACCACCCATGAAATAATGTTGTGCAGGTACAACAGGAATGGGTTCTTTAAAAACGTCATATCCTTTTTCTTTACAATGTTCAACAATGTGAGGAAAATGACTTTCGATTTCTTCTTTACCAATTGGTCTTAAATCTTCATAAACATAATCTGTTTGATCTTTTTCCATTTGTTTAAAAATAGCTTCTGCCACAACATCTCTTGGAAGAAGTTCATTGACAAAACGATTTCCATTTTTATCTAAAAGAATAGCCCCTTCCCCACGTACAGATTCAGAAATCAAAAAGCTTCTTTCATGATCTGTTGTATATAAAGTTGTTGGATGAATTTGTACATAATCTAAATTCTTAAGTTCAATTTGATATTTTTTAGAAAGTTCAATGGCATCTCCTGTTAAATGAGGATAATTTGTAGAATGTTTATAAAGTCCGCCAATACCACCTGTCGCTAAAACGACTTTTTTAGCGTATACTTTTTCTTCTTGATTATTTCTTTTAATGATACCACCAAGCGCAACATTTCCTCTAACAATCAAATCAACAAGGGGTGTATTTTCTAAAAGTGTCACGTTCTTTTTTTGTCTTACTTTTTCTAATAAATGACGCGTAATTTCTTTTCCTGTAATATCTTCATGATACAAAATACGTTTATGACTATGAGCTCCTTCTCGCGTAAATGCAAGACTTCCATCTTCATTTCTTTCAAAATCAACACCATAACTTATTAAATCTTGAATAACATCAGGTGAAGATTTAATCATCAATTCTACAGAATACACATCATTTTCATAATGACCTGCTTTCATGGTATCTTCAAAATAACTATCATAATCTTCTTCATTTCTAAGCATACAAATACCACCTTGTGCTAGAAAGGAATCACTTAATTCAGCTTCTTTTTTTGTTACCATTAAAATATTTAAATTTTCTGGTAGATGTAAAGCCATATAAAGAGCTGAACATCCACTACCTACTATTAATACATCTGTTTTCATTTTTTCTACCTACTTTGCAAGTACTAACATTTTTTCTAAAGGACTTAATGCCTTTTGCATAAATTCATCATTTAAAATAACTTCATTTGTTTCATTTTCTAAAACGTCTAGAATTTTTTCTAATGTTACTTTTTTCATATTTGGACATACTTGAACATCCATAATTGTATGTAACTCTTTATTTGGTACTAATTCTTTGATTTTTGCGAAAACACCATCTACTGTCCCAATGATAAAATCTTTTGCATCACTTTGGACAACATAATCAATAATGGCAGAAGTGCTTCCTACAAAATCAGCAGCTTCAACGATTTCTCTTTTACATTCAGGATGAACAGCCACTTTTGCTTCTGGATATTTTTCTTTTGCTTCATTTAATTTTTCTAAAGTAATATTTGTATGACGAGGACAATGTCCATAATTTGTTATCACATTTTTTTCAGGAACTTGTCTTCTTACAAAATCTCCTAAGTTTTGATCTGGAATAAAGAAAATATTTTTTTGCGGTAAAGCTTTAACAATCTTAACTGCATTTGATGAGGTTACACAAACATCTGCATATTGTTTAATTTCAGCTGTTGAATTGATATAACATACCACCGCTAAATCTTCATATTTTTCTTTCATTTCTTTAATTTCTTTAATTGTAATCATATGAGCCATTGGACAATCTGCAAAAGCATCTGGCATAAATACCTTTTTTTCAGGATTTAATATTTTTGCACTTTCCCCCATAAACTCAACTCCTGCAAAAACAATACGATCAGCATCTGTTTGGCTGGCTACTTTGGCTAGATAAAATGAATCCCCAATATAATCAGCAATCTTTTGCACTTCTTCATCTACATAATAATGTGCTAAAATAATCGCATTTTTTTCTTCTTTTAACTTTTTAATTTTTTCTATATTATCCATATAACTTCTCCCTTTTCTTGAGGAGAGTATACTCCTTTTGTTTACACCTGACAAGACAGTTGTCAAAAATAAATATAAAAAAGATATCTTTTTTCAAAGATACCTCTTACATTTCTTTTAACCCTAATAAAATACATCCAATCAACATATATTCCTTTAAGCTTTCAATCTTAATCAAATCAGGGATATAACTCTTTGGCATATATTTTTCCATTTCTTTTTTTACATCATCACTTTTAGAAATCAACCGATTATAAATAATGATTGCATCCGGTGCCACCATCGAAGTAATCCCTAAACAATACTTCATTGTCCATTCAAGAGCTCCTTCTGGAGTTTTTTTGATTTCTTGATAATTCTCACTAAAAGAAATCGGTAAATACTGAATTTCACCCGCAACATTATGCCTTCCTTTAATTAAATGTCCTCGATGAATATGTCCTACTCCTCCCGTTCCACCAATACGTGCTTGATAAAGGAATGAAACAGATTCATAGTCATCTTGTGAAGCAAAATATCCCATCACAATTGTATTAACATCATTATTAATGACAATCTTTTGACTATATTTTTCTTCAAGAAAAACTTGTAAATGACATTCATTCAAGCCATATTTTTTTAAAGTTACTACCCCATTATAAACAACCCCAGGTAGTGAAAGACTAATGAGTTCTATATCAGGATATCCATATAAAATCGTATTAATTAAATCAACAATATCATCGACTGAAATAGTGTTTTTATAGACTTCAAAATCTTCTAAAATCATATTATTTTCATCATAAAGACGACTTACAAGTCTTACTTTTTGATCTAATTGAATAAAAGCAAGTGCTAAAACTTGTTGATGAGCTTTCAACATTTGTTTAATAGGTAAAGGATTTTCTTGTTGACTTTGAACTTCTTTTTCTTTATAAAGTTCATCTTCTAAAAAAGTAATCGTATTTCCCACATCATATTTTCCAAATAATGCAGGTGATAAAGCATAAACACGCTTATTTTTTAAGACTCCTTCTACTTCAGATAAACGAAATGATACCTGTGGTGCTAGTAGAATAACATCATAATCTTTCGCCATGTCATAAAGATTTCCATAAGAAACAGCATTAAATTCAAAATCTTTATTTAGAAGCTGTACACCCTCATTTAATTTTTCCGCAAAGAAACCTGTAGTAAGTCCACTTGTACACGAAAGAAGTACTTTTGTTTTTTTAGAAGTTGTCAACCTTTGTAAACAAAGACGCATGTCATAAAGTAAACCTAAAGCGTGATGAAAATTATTCATTTGAAAATGAATAAAGAAGACTTTTTCTTTAGTCACCTTATTTTCAACATCGAGTTCAATAATACAATCAGGATAAAAATTAATGAATCCTAAACCATATTTTGTTTCAATCACAATATTATCATTTACTTCTTTGACATCCCAATCGTCTTCATTTTGATTCAACAGCCATCTCTTTAAAAGTTCTGTATCAATCTCTTTTAAAAAAGAATCCATCGTCCTCACCTCTTTTTTCATTATACATTTTTTCATCCAAAAATTAAAATTCTTGATAATAATCAAGAATTATTGTTCAGGTACAACTGCGAAATAAACAAGGTCTTCTTCATGATCATTGACCATTGTATGTTTATGACCTTTAGGACAATAATGAACACTTCCTTTATGAAGTTCTTCTCTTTGTCCATCATAAATAACATAACCATTACCAGAGATGACATAAATCACCTCACTGTTTGTTTCATGAACATGTTCTCCAACACTTCCACCAGTTGGAATATGTCCAATCATAAAACGATTCAAACCATCAAAATACATTTTTGCCTCAATGTATTTTTCGCCACCTTTAAAGTTTTCAAATTTGTCTAAATTATTTTCATCATATTCAAAAATCATTTTTATATCCCCCAATCGCTTTTCATTATAACATATCTTACAGAAATGTAAGATGACGAATTGCATGATTTTCTATATAATATTAAAAGAAGGTGATCTTATGTATAAATTATTAATTGTTGAAGATGATTTTATTATCGCAAAAGGCTTACAAAAACATTTTGAAAAATATCATTATGATGTTCAATATATAGAAGATTTTGAACATGTTTTAGATGAATTTTTAGAGTTTCAACCTGATCTTGTTTTATTAGATATCCATCTTCCTTTTTTTGATGGTTATTATTGGTGTCAAGAAATTCGGAAAATCTCACAAGTCCCTATTGTTTTTATTTCTTCCGCTAATGAAAATATGAATATTGTTTTAGCAATGAATATGGGTGGTGATGATTTTATTAATAAACCTTTTGATTTACAGGTTGTACAAGCTAAATTACAAGCGATTCTTAGAAGAACTTATAGTTTTTCTAAAGATTTTCATTTGTTAACTTATCAAGATGTTCATTTAGATATCTTAGCTGGAAAAATCACTTATCAACAAAAGGAACTTATTCTAACTAAAAATGAATTAAAAATCTTAGAATATTTATTTGAACATGCGGAAGTGATTGTTTCTCGTATTGATTTAATGAATCATTTATGGGATGATCACCAATTTATTGATGATAATACTTTAAGTGTTAATATGAATCGTTTAAGAAAGAAATTAGAAGATATTGGTTTACATGATTTTATTCATACTAAGAAAGGCTTAGGTTATTTATTATGTTTAAAGACTATTTAAAGAAAACATATCCCGTCTATCTTCTTTATTTGTTGTTTGTCTTATGTACTTTTGTTGTTTTAATGATATGTCAAATGATTTCAGATTTAATTATTTATATGTTAAGTCTCTATTTTTCTATCATCCTTCTTTATTTTTTACTTGATTATAGAAAATACAAACAACATCATCAATATTTGATTTATTTAAAAGACAATCCTGAATTGTTTGATAATTTACCTCAAGAAAGCTATCTTGAAGAAAAAATGTATCAAGAAATGCTTCAAATATTACAAAAAAAGATATTTCAACTTAAACAAGAAAATCAACAAAAATACAATAACACGATAGATTATTATACAAAATGGGTCCATCAAATCAAAACTCCTATTGCTGGATTAAAACTCATCATTCAAAATGATTACCCAGATAAAAAAATGCTTGTAGAACTTTTAAAAATAGAACAATATGTCAATATGGCTTTACAATATGTACGTTTAGATTCTATTCACCACGATCTTTCTTTTCAAAAAGTTTCTTTAGATCATCTTGTTAGTCAAGAAATCAAAAAACAATCACTCTTTTTCTTTCAAAAAAATTTAAAAGTAGATTATCAAATTAAAGACTTACAAATCTTAACAGATGAAAAATGGAGTGGTTTTGTCATTGAACAAGTTCTTTCTAATGCTTTAAAATATACGAAAGAAGGAAGTATTACTTTTTATAATGAAGGTGAAAAGCTTTATATTCAAGACAGTGGTATTGGTATTAAAGAAAGTGATCTGCCACGTGTTTTTGAAAAAGGATTTACAGGTTTTCAAGGAAGAAATGATAAAAAAGCCAGTGGTTTAGGTCTTTATTTATGTAAAAATATTTTTAATCAATTGGGTCATTGGATTTCTATTGAATCAAAAGTAAATCAAGGAACAACTGTTTGTCTTGATTTTAGTAAAAAAGAAATATTTATTGAATAATCTTACAAAAATGTAAGATTATTTTACTTACTTGTAAGATAAATCGATAGGTCATATTTTAGAAGTAGAATACAATAAGTGTGTAAAAAGGAGGACACAAAAATGTCATTATTAAACGTTAAACATTTACAAAAAATTTATTCAACGCGTTTTTCAAGCCAAAAGGTAGAAGCTTTAAAAGATGTTTCTTTTGATGTTGAAGAAGGAGAATATATCGCCATTATGGGTGAATCTGGAAGTGGAAAAACAACACTCTTAAATATTCTTGCTTCATTAGATAAACCAACAAGTGGAGAGGTTTTATTAGATGGAAAAGATCTTACAAAAATCTCTGATAAACATATTTCAGCTTTTAGACGAGATAATCTTGGCTTTGTTTTTCAAGATTTTAACTTATTAGATACTTTTAATGTCGCTGACAATATCTATTTACCTCTTGTTTTATCAAAAGAACCCTATGCTTTAATGAAACCAAAACTAGAAAAACTTGCAAGACCATTAGGAATTAATCATTTATTAGAAAAATATCCTTACGAAATATCTGGTGGTCAAAAACAAAGAGTTGCGGTTGCAAGAGCCTTAATTACCCATCCTAAAATTATTTTAGCCGATGAACCCACAGGTGCTCTTGATTCAAAATCAACCGATCAACTTTTATCTATTTTTAATCAAATTCATCAAAGTGGACAAACAATTTTAATGGTTACTCATAGTAGTAAAGCAGCTAGTTATGCCAGTCGTGTCTTATTTATTAAAGACGGACAAATCTTCCATCAACTTTATAAAGGAGATATGTCTAATCAAGAAATGTATCAAGCTATTAGCGATACTCTAACAATGCTTCTTTCGGGAGGTCAATAAAATGAAATTTTATTTAAAATTGGCTTTAGGAAACATTAAAAAGAATAAGAAGCTTTATACATCATATTTTGTTTCAACAATCTTTTCTATTGCCTTATATTTTATTGTTAGAAATATTGGACAAAGTCCTACTTTAAAAAATCATCAAGAAATGACGATGTTTTTAGGATTAGGCAGTGGTGTAATAAGTATTTTCTCTTTTATATTTTTACTTTATACCAATAGTTTTGTTATAAAAAATAGAAAAAAAGAAATTAGTCTTTATCATATCTTAGGGATGGAAAAAAGAAATATACGTTCGATGATGTTTCTAGAAACACTCATTATTGCCCTCATTTCTCTTTCATCAGGTATTTTAATAGGTGTTCTTCTTTCGCAAATAACATCGGTTATTATCTTAAGATTGATTCATAAAAGTGTTCAATTTTCTTTAAACTTTTCATTGAACGCTTTTATACAAACCATTATTATTTTTAGTATCATTTTCTTAATTTCTTTAATATACAATATTACTATTGTTGTAAGAAGTAATCCTATTGAACTTTTAAAAGGACAAAACATTGGTGAAAAAGAACCTAAAACAAAAATAATTTTAACGCTTTTTGGAATGATTACTTTAGGGGCTGGTTACTACCTTGCCTTATCTATCACTGATCCAATGAAAGCAATGACTTTGTTCTTTGTTGCAGTTATTTTAGTCATGCTAGGAACTTATAGTTTATTTACAGCAGGAAGTATTGCTTTATTGAAATTCTTAAAATCAAGAAGAAACTTTTATTATCAACCAACACACTTTACTTCTATTTCTGGTCTTTTATACCGTATGAAACAAAATGCGGTCGGACTAGCAAATATTTGTATTTTATGTACTTGTGTTTTGGTTACTCTTTCTTCAACAATCTGTTTATATAATGGAATTCAAGATAGTATAGACCGTCAATGTTATATGGCTGGTAATATTAAGTTGAATGGCTTTAAAAATCCAAGTTATGTTTTTGATAAAACAAAAGAATTATTGAAGAATGAAAAATATGATTCTCTTTATGCTTTACCTGTTTATGAGTATTCTGGAAGTTTAAAAAAGAATCATGCTAAACTTGATGATTATGATTATAAATATCTTTCTTGCATCAACCTTGTTTCTTTAGAAGATTATAATCATTATTTTGATAAAAACCTTTCTTTAGATAAAAATGAAATCTATCTCTATAGTTATGGAAAATATAATTACCGTTCTCTTTCTTTAAATGGCAATTCTTATGTCATTAAAGATCAAATCAAAAATCGTCAAGTTCAAACTGGTAATAGTTATGCTTTTAATGCTATAACTATTATTATGAATCAAAATAATCTTGATCAATATCAATTAAAACCACAAATATTCTTTATTGGTTTCAATGCATCAAAAGAAGTTGTTAAGAATGTTACAAATCAACTTTTAAAAATAGATTATAGTCAACTTGGTGAAAAGAATTATTATTTTACTACTCAAAATGGGATTGAAGATCAAGAATTTATCTATGAAATGTATGGAAGTATTCTCTTTATCGGTATTTTCTTATCAATTATGTTTTTAGTAGCTGCCATTATCATTATCTACAATAAACAAATATCAGAAGGATTTGAAGATCAAAATAAATTTGAAATCTTACAAAATGTTGGTATGTCACAAAAAGAAGTTAAACAAACAATCCAGTTTCAAGTACTTATTTTCTTCTTTGTCCCATTAATTGTTGCAATTATTCATTTATTATTTGCTTATCCGCTTATTTTAAAGGTATTAAACGGTTTATTGTTATGTAATGAAAATGTCTATTTTATTTCTACAATCAGTTGTATTATAAGTTTAATTATTATTTATACGATTGTTTATTTAATCACTTCTAAAGCTTATTATCGTATTGTGAAAAAATAACATATTTTAATGGACTGAAAAGCTAAATTATAGCTTCAACAGTCCTCTTTTATTATATAAAAAAACAGAGAAATCTCTCTGCTTATCCAACTATGGCTCTGGTTCTCCGATTTAATCCAACTAAAGCATGGATTCTCTAAAGAAAATATATCATATTTTCATTTTAAAAAAAATATTTTAGAGATCACTTACAATATTATGTACCCATATACCCTTTCTTACAAGAACAAGACCAAGTGTTGCTTTAGGAATATCAACACATTGAACTAGTAGATAGATAGTCAATATTGGTAATGATGTTAAACGGGTAAGTAATAAAGCGCTCATGAAAGTAAAAACAAAAGTATAACCACTATCAAATAAGAAGGTTAGAAAAGTTTTACCTCCTGCTCGCATTGTAAAATAACTACTATAATAAATAGAAATAATTGGTAACATACATGCCGCAATTTTTAAAAGTTGAGAGGCTAAAGCTTTTACTTCTAATGAAGTATTATAGATTTGTGGTATGAGTGATGAAACATTGAATAATACAATACCTATAGCCAAACACATCACAAAATTCATAAATAACATTTTTAAATCGTAATCTTTGGCTTTTTCAATTTCTCCTGCTCCAAGTTGTTGACCAACTACAATAGAAATAGAGTTACCCATAGCATAACATACGATCATAAAGAAGTTTGTTACTGTTGTTGTTATGTTAATGGCAGCTACCGCTATAATTCCTCTTGTCGAATAACTTTGGGAAATTAAAGCTATTGATATTGACCAAAGAATTTCATTACATAAAAGAGGTAATCCTCTTTTCAACATTTCTTTTGTTGAAGAAAGTGGTACTTTCTTTAACACCATCGCTTCTTTTAAATAGACATTACGATATCCACCTACAATATTAATACTCATTTCAACCACACGAGAAACAACAGTACCAATAGCTGCACCAGTAACTCCTAATTGTGGAAATCCAAAATGTCCAAAGATCAAAATATAATTAATACAGAAATTGACAATCACGGCGACCACACTGGCAATCATTGGTAAAACCGTATTTCCTGTTTCTCTAAGTGACGATGAATAAACTTGTGTAATTACAAAAGGAATCAGTCCAATGAGCATAATTTTTAAATAATCCATTCCATAATTTAAAGTTTTTAAACTATCAGTAGGATTATCATTTAAATATAAAGAAATCAATTGTTGTCCAAATGTATAGAATAAAAAAATAGCTAGCAGTGCAATTATAATTCCTATAATCAATTTGATCCTAAAACAATTCTCCACTCCTTCTTTATTTTTCTTTCCATAAAACTGTGCCATAAAGATTCCTGGGCCTGACATAGCTCCAAAAATCGTGACATTAAATACTTGTAATAATTGATTGGTAATAGAAACTCCTGACATAGAAAGTGTTCCTAATTGTCCAATCATAATATTATCTAATAAACTTGCAAGATTTGTAAAACCATTTTGAATAACAATGGGTATACAAATCGCAAGAACCATTTTATAAAATCCTTTACTTCCAATTAGTTTTTTCATATTCCCTCCTATGTGTAAAAGATATTATAATCGATTATGCATTTAAAAAAAAGAGCTTTCGCTCTTTTGACTACTTATTATCTCCTAATAATTGAAGAATATCTAAGAAGATATTAACAAAGTCTAAATAAAGATTAAATGCTCCATAAATACTTAATTTTTCTAACATTTCTGGATTAGATGAAGCATAATTATAAAGTTGTAATGATTTTTGCATATCATATGCTGTAATTCCTGCAAATAATACAAGTGAAATCAGTGGCATAATAAGTGTTCCCACACCTAAATGAAAAATCATCACAATAACTGAAAAAATAATATAAACAAATAATCCTGCTAGACAGATTGTTCCAATTCTTGTTAGATCCATTTTAATCACTGTTCCTAGTACAACAAGCACACCAAAGTAGATGGCTGCTACTAAAAAAGCAAGTGCCACGCTAAAGGAAGTATAGCTTGCAATAACATAAGAAAATGTCACACCAGTAATGACTGAATAGATCATATAAAGAACTTTTGCTGTAATTGGTTTCATTGTCATTAAACGTCTTGATAAACCAATAACAACCGCAAATTGAAAAATAATTAAAATGAAAGGAAGCATTCCTGCATAAGACATAAATGATGATTTTTCTAAAGCAAAAGCTGTCACAAAAGTTGTTAAAACACCAATAACCATCCATTTAAAAATATTGTTAATGTATTGTTGTATCGTCATTGAACGATCTTCAACATATTCATAAGTTTTGTTATCCATATTCATTCTCCTATCCTTGAATAATACGATTTTCTAAAATTTTCTTTTCAGGTAATGTTTTTTCAACATATCCTAAAATACAACAACCAATACCAACGTAATCCTCTAAATGCCATTTTCGAAGATATTCTTGGCCTTTTTCTAATTCAAACATTTCTTTACAACGATTGATCCAACAAGAACCTATATTTAATGCATAAGCTCCTGTCTGCATAGCACCAATCACTAATGAACCATCTTTTATACCATTACTTTCATCTTTTGGGACAAAGATAAAACATACTGTTGGTGCTCCATAAAAAGGATCTGCTTCTTTACCCCAAATGAAAGCATTTAACTTAGATAATTCTTTGATTTCTTCTTGATTTTGAACTACCACGATTTTACTTGATTGTTTGTTCATTCCACTAGGGGCATTTAAACCACAATCAAGGATAGTTTTTAATTCTTCATCTTTGATTTGTTCTTGTTTAAAACTACGACAACTTCTTCTTGTTGTAAGTACTTCAATTGCATCCATTTTTATCTCTCCAATCCTAAAATATAATTGATAAATTGTTGAGCTGTTCTTCCTGATGTTCCACCATGAGAAAGTTCCCATTTATTCGCTTCTAATAATAATTCTTTTTCATCCATTTCTATATTATTTTTATGTGCTAATTCTAAAACAATATGATTAAATTCTTTTTTCATTGGTTTAGAATAATTGATTTTAACCCCAAAACGATTAACTAATGAAAGTTTTTCTTCCATGGTATCTGATTGATGCATTCCATTTTCTTGAACAACATCATTACGATCAGACCAGTTTTCTTTAATAAGATGTCTTCTATTACTTGTTGCATAAATAAGAATATTTTCAGGTTTTGTTTCAACTCCACCTTCAATTACTGCTTTTAAGAATTTATATTCAATTTCAAATTCTTCAAATGATAAATCATCCATATAGATAATAAAACGATAATTTCTATTTTTAATCATCGCAATAATATTTGATAAATCTTTAAACTGATGTTTATAGATTTCAATCATTCTTAGACCTTGATCATAAAATTCATTTACAATTGCTTTAATACTTGTTGATTTACCTGTTCCACTATCCCCATAAAGTAAAACATTATTTGCTTTTCTTCCTTCAACAAAAGCTATAGTATTATCTAATAACTTTTTCTTTTGAATTTCATAACCAACTAAATCATCTAAAATAACTTCATCCATATTATTAATTGGCTTTAATTCTACATAGTTTTCATGACTTGTCGCAATTCTAAAGGCTTTATTTAAACCAAACATACCTACTCCATAATCTTTATAGAATTGTGTTACAACATCAAAGAATTCTTGTTCATTCTTTGTTTCTTCTAGTTTTTTAGAAAGTTCTTGTACTTTTAAAGAAACATTCTTGTTGTACATCAATTCTGGTTTTGATAAAGCTTTATAATTAGCAAGAGTTGAAAAACAATCAATATTTAATTCCTTTTCTATTGTACTAAAATCATAATGAAATAATTCATAGAACACTTTAAAATCATTTAAAGCAAAATGATTGACCGTACCTTCTCTTGCCCCTTGTTTTTCACAAGTCATACTAAATGGATTTTCATTTGTCATTAATAAATAAGTCAAATAATTATGCCATAAATTATCATTAAATCCATATTGAGTTGCAAGTTCTAATAATCTTTTTATCTGACCATAAATTTCTTGACGAAGTTCATGATTTGATTTTTCATCATCTGATAACAACTTAGCAAGTTGTACTAAAATTTCATCCTTTGGTAAATTCCCATAAAGAATTAAATTTGATATTAATTCATACATATATATAATCCCCCTAATTTCCTTTATTTTAACGCATCTTTTAGGAAAATGAAATAAAATGATGTATAATAGTTTCAATGAGGTGAAAAAAATGGAAAATGGTGTTTTATTACAAGGGTTTCATTGGTATATAAAACCTGAAGAGAAACTTTGGAAAAAACTTCAAGAAAAAGTAAAATCTTATAAAGAAATGGGTTTTTCAGCTATTTGGTTACCACCTGCTTATAAAGGCGTTGGCGGTATTCATGATAATGGTTATGGTGTTTATGATCTTTATGATTTAGGAGAATTTAATCAAAAAGGAAGTATTGAAACAAAATATGGAACAAAAGAAGATTATTTAGCGTGTATTCAAGCTTTTCAAAAAGCAGGAATCGATGTCTATGGAGACATTGTCTTGAATCATAAAATGGGCGCTGACGGTACTGAAATTGTTAATGCAAAAGAAGTCAATCGTCAAAATACTAATGAAATCATTTCTGGTGATGAACAAATTAAAGTCTATACTCTTTTTACTTTTCCTGGTAGAAATAAAAAATATTCTGATTTTATTTGGCATTGGTATCATTTTGATGGGATTGATTATGATGAAAAGACCCATCGTAATACTATTTTCCTTTTTAATCAAAAAAGTTGGGATCAAGAAGTAGATGATGAAAACGGCAATTATGATTATTTAATGGGAGCTGATTTAGATTTTGGAAATGAAGAAACGGTTCAAGAAGTTACCTCATGGTTTTATTGGTATATAAATTTAACTAAAATCAATGGCTTACGTCTCGATGCTGTTAAACATATTCCCGCTTCTTTTTATAAAAACCTCTTGCTAAAAATATATCACGATTTTAATAAAGAATTATTTACGGTTGGTGAGTATTGGCACGGAGATGTGTATCATTTAGAAAAGTATTTAAAAGAAGTCAATTTTGAAATGTCTTTATTTGATGTTCCTCTTCACTATCATTTTTATGATGCAAGTCATAATGAAAATTATGATTTTTCTCATATTTTTGATCAAACGCTTGTTTCCATGTATCCTTCAAATGCAGTTACTTTTGTCGATAATCATGATACGGAACCAAGTCAATCATTAGCTTCTTTCATTCCTGATTGGTTTAAAGGACATGCTTATTGTTTAACTCTTTTAAGAAAAGCAGGGTATCCTTGTTTTTTCTATGGTGATTTAGAAGGTATTGATTATGAAAATGTTTCTTCAAAAAAAGAAATGCTTCAACAACTCCTTTCTTTAAGAAAACAATATAACGAAGGAAATCAAGAAGATTATTTTGATCATCCTCATTTAATTGGTTGGACAAGACATACTGAAACAAAAGCAATGGTTATTATTATGACGAATTCAACTGGTGGTATAAAATCAATGTATGTTGGTAAAGAAGATCGTCATTGTTATTATGTCAATGTCTTTAATGGTTATCAAAGAGTTCTTATTAATGAAGATGGTTATGGTGATTTTTATTGTGAGGATAAAAACTTTGCTGTATACGTAAAAGAGTAATGATTCAGTTTTCCTGATTCATTACTCTTTTTTATAATTATAAAATTAGTTTTTTTGTTATCTAATCCAGTTAAATTCAATTCAATCTTTACAACAGTTTCTTTTATATCAACATTTTCAAAATCATGCCCACATGTTATTGCTTCTAAAACATCAGAAAATGAAACTGAATATCTTCCATCGTTTTCTTTTAAGAAAATGGCAGGATAATATAATTTCATACTCTTTCTCCTTTTTAATATTACGTATTTATACTTGAAGCATGATTATTTTTTTAATCAACACATTTAATTTATTTTAAATATCAAATAATCTGACAAGCCTTACATACTTCTTTGACCCAACGAGAAGCATCCAACAACAATTCTTCATGTCTTAAATCAAATTCAATGATATCAGGTTGTTTGAAATATTTTTCATAACGTTTTCGATACTTTTCACCCATCTTTTTTGAATAGAATACATGAATTGTTGTATGAGGTACTTGGATTTGTTGACCCACTTTTGTATATAAGTCACTACAAAATTGATTTTTCATTGATTCTTTAGAAATAAAAGAAAAATCAATGCCACTTCCTATACCCATGAGTTCCATGAATTTCTTTCGATAAATTGCGTTTTCATCTTGAGTATTCATTCTTTTAGAAATAAATTTTTTAGCTAGTCTACTTCCTTTGCCTGTAATTAAAGGATAAATAATGGACATTACAAGTGCAGTTTGTAGTTTTGCAAGAAGCTTAGAAGTTTGATCCATATCACTTGAACCAATAATCGCATGATCGATATGAATGTTTTCTCTACTTACCAGTAAAGATACAAAAGATCCGCCAAGTGAACAACCGTAAGCAGCAAAAATATGACCATTAAAATATTCTTGAATATATTGTTCAATCTTTTTTGTTTCATCTAATTCAGAGATAAAAGTAGAGTGTTCTGTTTCATCAAAACCACTATAACTGACAATTGCGACATAAAAATATTCTTTTAACCCTTCTATAACATGTCCAAAATTATTTTTCCAATAACAACACGTTCCTGGAAACAACATCATTACTGGCTTTGATTGATCTCCAAATGTATAAACTTTCATAGAAACCTCCGTTAGCTTTAGCTAACATAATGCTAACATACTTTATGCTAAAAAAAGAAGGATTTCTCCTTCTAATATTATAAAGCTCTATATTTAAAATCAAAAATATCGTTGTGCTAGATGTATCGTTCTTGTTATTATTACTATCTTTTACCCAATTTACCTAACTAATAATTTATTTTGTGTATTCTTTAATTAATGAATTAATCCATGAATTAATATTTGAAAATCTAAAACCTAATTTTTTAGCAAGAGCAGTATTTATTTGGTAACTTTCTACATCATTGTACGGAGCAATTTCTGTAGTCTTTTTTAAAAATAACTCAGAAATATTTTTATCAAGAACATTTTTATTCGGCTCTAGTATTGATAAAATCTCATACATTGATAAAACCCCATCGCTAGCAGCATTAATACATCCCTTAAAATTATTTACATCTTTTAAAAATGCTAGAAATTTCCCAGCTTCTTTAGAATCTACGAAACTCATCTTATTTTTTATATTATTTACATATAAATTTTTCTTTTCTCTATAACATTTTATATACTTAATCAATCTTCCTGTATAATCATCTTTTCCTATAACAAATGGGAATCTAACACAAATATAGTTTATATCATTAAATTTTTGTAATATTGCAGCCTCAACAAGACGTTTCCCTTCTGCATATTCAACTTCATTTCGTTTACAATTAATATATGGATAAGTTATTGAATCAAAATCAGTTTCTTTTACATCTCCTTTTAAAGGATTGTAAACAGATGTAGAAGACGTAACAATATATTTTCCACAATGAATATGTGGTAATAATATTTCTATATCATTGGAACAATATGCCAAGTTATCATATATTACATCAAAATATTTGTCACTAAGGTTATTAATTATACTTAATTCGTCATGTCTATCCAATCTAATTCTTTTAACTTTATTTCCAAAAGAATCACTAGTTAACCCTCTAGTTGCTATTGTTATATCACAATTACTTTTTAATAATTCATCAACCAAATGAATACCAAAGAATCTCGTACCACCTAAAACTAAAACTTTCATCACGCTTTCTCCTTTATATAAAAATATAGAGTTAATGTTTTTGAATATACGTATATAATTTTTAAATTGTATTTCTAGTACTTAATTTCTTAATTATTTCTATTTCACGAAATAAAGTCTCATCCAAGGAACAACAATTATTTAACATTTGATCATAATCATCAATATCAATACTTTTTCCTTGCAAAATCATATACTTTAGTATGCAAATTTGTGCTTTATGTTCTCCAATTCCTTTAAATTTCAATAAATTATTTTTTAATTCAATAAAATTAGTTACTTGAAAAACATTATTTATATCTTTAAAATCATATTTTAAAGTGTCAAACATACTATCTAGATAATCTATCATTTTATTAGGAAATCTGTGTTTAATGCCTTGTTTATAAAATAAATCCGTTAATTCTCTTTCAGTACATACATAGTTCTTTTTTTCCAATTCTTCAACTAATTTAAGACTATTTTGTAATGTAGTATTTGTATTTTGTGATTGATGAAATAACGTTGATATTAAAAGATAATA
>ERZ791785.950-NODE-950-length-18080-cov-77.098696_pt1 | contig 18080 bp, 16 predicted proteins | sample MGYA00509947_ERZ791785 | MGnify/ENA primary metagenome ERZ791785 (study PRJEB30046, sample SAMN00791982) | human gut metagenome | study: EMG produced TPA metagenomics assembly of the A metagenome-wide association study of gut microbiota in type 2...
CGCAAAGGTAGGTTTAGGGAACATGCGTGTCAAGGCGGAAAATAGAATGGTTACCTGCTACATATAACCTCAAAGAGCATAATAACCTAAACAAAAATTCATCTTCATCAATACGTAAAAGATTTATTATCGTACAAGCATCTAAAACGACTGGATGTTTCATTTAGTCTATAATTATTTCATTTTTTTTCTGAGTATAAAAATCTAAATCTATAGGACATACATTTTCTATCATAGCTTCGTCAAGCAACAATGAAAAAGCATCATTGTAACGACGCAGAGAAACGCTTCCCCCTAAATCATTAAATATCTGATCAATAACATCTTCCTCAAAAGGGAAATATGGCTTATCACTACATTCTGATGTTCGATAAAGAGGATTATTTAATAGTTCTTTCAAATATAATTTGAACGCGTCTAGATCAGGTATACCCAGTTCTATCTTATCTTTAATTCGAGATTTTACAGCTTCTTGTAAATAATCACTTAAATCAGAAACATCCATCATTGCTGATTGTGTAAGATTCAAGAAGATTAGCAAATTGTTAGGAACATAATCCAATAAGCTACGAATTAAATTATTTACATTACTTATACTAACTGTATTTAAGATTGATATTGACTCAAATTCATCAATCCAAATAATAACACAAGAATAAGCTTTTTTATCATATGTAATAACAGAAAATAAAGCTGATAAAAGCTCTATATAATCAATATCTGATACTAATTTTCTTGATACATTCTTATCCACAAAATTAGATGTGATAGATGCTGTTCCATATAAATAGGACTTCATCATTTGAGGCGACACAGTTGGGTTAAGCAACAAGCTTACAATATTTTGTATGAGCACATTATCAGTAACTTGACTTAACACACTCGCAATATCAATCTTCGCCTTCTCTAATCTTCTTCTAATATCATCAATATCAATCTTATCTATAATTTGAGTATATATCTCTTTTACAGGTTCTTTACTCCTAGGAAAATTTATAATTAAAGGTAAAGGTAAACTATCTGTTTTTATTTTTAAATTGCTTAGGACATTTAAATTAGTAAAATATCTCGCAGCATGTGTTTTTCCACTACCATAATCTCCCCAATTAAGTATAAGACTAGAATTGGGGATTTTTATAGCTTTCAAGATTCTATTTTCTATTCGTTTTTTTAACTCCGGAAAACCTGCCCAAATTAGTTCCTCAGAACTAAGTGCGGGAGTCAAACGAAATGGATTACTTTGTAATTTAAATTGTGTATAACTATTCATAATGCTATCTTTTTTGTATATAACCGTCTTTATATTGCTCTTGAAACCTATAAATATAATTTGAATATTCCTTTTTCGCAAATATTTTTTTTATATCTTCTGTATCTAACACAATAGAATGATTATAAAATAATATATATCGTATATAATACGAAAACAATGAAAAAGTAACTCGATTAGGAGCTAATGTACGAAAAAAATAAAAGCTTTGATCCAAATAAGCAACAAACATTTTATAATCATCATCTTGAAACATCTTATTTTTTGATCCATAAATTTCATTTAACACCTTCATATAAAAGGAATCGATGTAAGCATCAAGTGATGCCATCATATGCAATGCAAGATCTTTTCCAATCGTAAGATTATAAAATAATCTTTTACCAGAAGTTGTCAGAGAAAAGCTTAAGTCATCTTTTAAGTCAATGATATTCAGGTCATATAACCAATTCAATCTAGGCATTAATACATGTTCCAAATAGCTTTCACTTTTGTTCCATTCACTTATTCGCTTCTTCACAGTTCTTAAAGATAAAAACTTTCCTGGATTATTCAACTTTGCATATTCAATACATAAATCCATATTAGACAATAATTTTTCTTGAAATATTTTCTTTAAAGACAAGTATGAAATGCTATAATTTACATAAGACAATTCTAATATTGTATAAATAAAGAAATAATCTTGCCTCAAAATATTCTCCAAGAAAAATGATTGCTCAAATGGTGAAAGAACAAATGGATTTTCTCCATTACTTTCTCTTAAATTTTTTCTCAATACGCTATAAACTTTGCCAATCTTACCGAGCTCATAATACCCCATTGATTTATGAATCAAACCTAGACTTATGCCTAGTTCTATATAGGGAGCAGCAGAATTACCTGTTTTAGTAAGAATAATATTACCTTTTCTATTTTTATATAAGCTCAAATATTCGTTATAACTTTGACAATATCTTTCAAAATCCAAGTTCGTTTTAGATACCGGGACACGTCCATTCTCATTAAAATATTTCAACAGAAGTTTTAAATATCCTAACCGACGTATTTTAGTATTAGAGCTCAGAATCTCTAAATCAAAAGAATCCTTTAAAGGTACTTCACATTGAAAAAAGTTTGTATTAATACTCTTTTTCATGTTTTCCTTTAAAAGCCCGCCTAAAAATAAAAAAAACTCATAGCTGTCCCAATATGACTTATTTATTTCAAATTCTTCAATATAAACTAAGCCTTCTTTTTCTTTAAAATTAGACCAATAATTATCAATAGAATTAGGAAAGTTCTGTGTCAGAAATCTGATATTAGTAGAAAAAGATAAAGTGTATAAATGAGTAATAATATCATCCAAGATGCCATTACTTTGCAAATTTATAATACGCTTAATGCGTATTGAAAAAATTTGCTCTACATGATCCATCAAATCATTAAGTTCCCAATCCTGTCTTATAGAATCGTTCAACTTAATTACAATATTAAGTTCAAATTCCATAAAGACAAGACTCAGTAACTGTTTAGAAGTTTCAAAATTATAACTAGAAACTCCCAAGCTATTAATGAAATATTTTATACAATTCTTTATCATCAAAATATATCAATAAGAACAGAGCTTTATACTAATTAATCTAAAGATTCAGGTTCATCATCATCGTCATAATCCACAGGACTGTTAGGCTCTTCTTTAATTAAGGATGTAAATATATCCAAAAAAGCGCTATTCCGATAAAAATAGTTAGGATTTATTTCCAACTTCTCTTTTAGCATATAATAAAATCCATAATTAGCATACTCTTCCATCTTTTGAATAAGAATATCGACCGCTTTTCGTGCCGTAATTTCTCCTTTATCCAAAGCTATAAAATCAATATCTGCACGTGCGACTAAAGCAACAAACATGAACTTCGTTATCTCATGATAATTTCGACGTCCCTTACGTGCATCTACATTACCCCAATTTCGGATAGCCCAACCAAACTTTTTAGTTTCACCCTCTAATGGCATACTTTTATCAAAGTATAAACCTATGAAAAAAGCCATAATATAAGCCTCATACCCTGCTCCTAACACTTTTGCACGAGACTCCTGATATTGTGATGTTCCTTTTCCATAATCACATAAACTTTTTATAATTGGCTCTTCATACTGAACTTCAAATTCTGGGTCACGACCTTCCCAAAGGTCGAATAATTTATCTCTTTTCATACCACTAATCTTTTATTTTCGAAATCTTAATACACACTGTAGATAAGTCAAGGGGGTCAAAAGGTTTTTCCTTTTCAATCCGGTAAACAGAACATTTCAAATTTTCCAATTTACTTTGATTTATACGACAATCTCCTGTTAACGCGTCTTTCTCAAGCAAATCCTTAGTTACAATGATACATTGTTTCTTAATACCCGCAATAATATTATAAAACTCATCTTCCTTTATTTCACCGAAGGAGGAAGTTGGAGCATCAAATATTAAAGGATAATCTTCTTCCCTGGTTAAAGTTGTCAAATCGGAAATTGCAAAAAGAATAGACATATACATTGTTGTTTTTAAAGCCCCGTTAGGGTCATAAATATGATCACCATTCAAACTAATCAAACTAATCTTTGCCTGTCCATTTGCTCTTTCGATAATATTCACAGTCCCATGGAAGTCAGCTGGATTTAATCTCTCTAAATACGAATTAGCGTGTTCACTTAACCTATTTAGGAAGTTTCTCAGATTCTTTTCTCTAGCTGATTTAAATGCACGACAAATTCGATCAAGGATTGTATGAACATCACGATAAACCTTCGTCATACCTTTCGATGGAGATAACTCCTCGAACTTTGCATCAATATCAGCCTTTTGATTCATCAAATCAGAAAGTCTTCTTTTTAATTCTACAATTCTGTCATCAGCCTTTCTCTTTTCCTCAAAAAAGCCCTTTAAATCATGAAAATTCTTTTCCAGAAGGCTCTCTGAGACTCCATCAGCCTGTATAATGATTCGTTTACGTTCTTCCTCTGCATCTTCCAGCTGCTCGATAACTTTCTGTAAATCAATCTTTCTTGCAGCTACAAATTCTATATTATCTCTGATTTCATTAGCATATCCAAAGATTCTGGCAGCTTCATCTCCACCTAAACTGATTCCCAAATTACGAATCTCATTAATATAATTATTAGGGAACAAAGGTTTATCCTCTATTTTCTTTTCATTCTCCTTTTTCTGAGCTTCCAGATGTCTCTTATAGTCTTCCAGCTTCTTAACCATGAAATTATAGGCATCAGAACCCTCTGGAGCCGGACTTCCACAGACTTTACAAATATGCTCATCTATCATTTCCTGCATCGTCTGTAAATCAGGCAAATCCCATGGTAAGGCAGTTGCTCCATTGGATAGAATGGTCAATTCCTCATAAGCCTCTTGTTTACCCTTCAATCTAGCTTGTTGAGTGATATATTCTTTATTCAACTTTCTCTTAGTCCGAGCCAATGTAGCTGCTTTAACCTGAAATTCCCTCAATATACCTGGAAAAGCACAAAGAATCCATTCATCATCTAAAAGTCTTAAGTTATAATTCTCCGTAGATTGTTGTTCTAAACGGCGTTTCTTCTCTGTTAGCGAATTAATTCTAGACTTAATTTCCTGATATCTTTCACTTGCTTCTTGATTCCGTTCCAAATCCTCAATACGAACTTGATAATCAGATGCTACACTCTCCTGTCTTTCCAAATCAGATTTTACTTCATGAATTTTAGTCATTATATCAATCTGAAGCATTTCATACGTCTTGGCAAGCTTCGATATCTTATCATCTGATTTCAGTTCTTTTTTATATGCCTTATCCGATGTAGCCTCCAAATTGTCAGTCAATGAAACAAATGAATCAAAATCACGTATATCCGAGAATTTTTCCACTAATGTATTTAGAGCCTTTTCATCTTCAAAAACATTCAGATTATTTTCTCCTTTAAAAAGACAATATCTGCGCATATACGTATCAAAGCAAGAATCCAACATTTGTTTGCCACTTCGAATAACACGCTCAGAGCCAATACAATCATATCCATTGAATTGATAATTTGAGAATATAATACTATCTCCATCACGAGTAAAGTCTAATGACTTTTCCACAATCTTATCACTATCTCCTTCACTCTTAAAATACATTACAACCCGAACCGAATCTATTTCATTATCAAATAATTCTTTCTTCCGCTTGGCAGATAAAATTCGTTCCGTTTTATCTTCTGTTTGGGATGTATTAAACAACCATTCTAAGGCCTCGAAAAACGTAGTCTTACCATCCCCATTATCACCAATAATCAGAGTCAGCCCATCCTTAAACTCAAAAGTATTATCTCCATAATAACTACGAAAATTTCGGATTATAATTTTATTTATTATCATAGCACATTATTTTTAAGGAAATTAGTTACTTCATTATATATTTCTCTTTCTGAATGTCCTCTGAGTTGATAATATATTATCTTCGCTACGGTAGAAACCACGATATTCTCGTCATCTAAAGCATTCTGTAATGAATCATAGTCGTCGGGATTATATCTCCCATAACTAATTAAAGCAGAATCTTCTATAACTGCCTTGAAAATTTTATCACCGTTTGTCATAGATTATATTTCTAATTAAACATTGAAAGGCCATAATATCTCATCACATCATCCAATTCAGTTACACTGTCAATACTGTTTTCTGAAAGTAGGGCAAAATTTTTGACACGCCTCAGTTCATTGGATAACAAACTCTTTTCTAAATTAAAAGAAGCTGTTCCCATTTGTACTTCTGGAGCTACCACTAAATCATGTATAATAGCCATGTGCTTATCTGGATGTTTTCGTAAAATACGTCCACGACGTTGAATAAACTGCCGTGGATTTCCTGTACTCGCGCAGAAGATAGCCAATTCACTTCTCGGTACATCTACTCCTTCATCCAGACATTTCATCGAAGTTAATACATCTATCTTCCCATCTGCAAAATCTTTTATCATGTTATCTCTATCACTTGATTGAGATGTAAACTTTCTAACTGTTATACGTTCATCTATATTTCTGACAATCATAGTATATTGATCTATCAAGCTATCTGTAAACTCATCAACACCTATGACATCCTTCGTATCAAATATATCAGACTCTGATTCTGGTTCCTCTCCTTCTGGCACATACACTAAAGAATATTTCAAATTACCTTTAATTCTATAGTGCTCTTCTAATATATTTTTAAAAACTATTTTTTTATTTACAGCTTTATGTATGATACGTTTTCTTTTTAATAATAAAGCTGTCAAAATAGGATCACTTTTTATAAGCGAATTTTGATTTGCAGAATAATACTTTGCTATCTTCTCTGATAGTACCACATATTCTGCCATTTCATCATCTGTTAACCTCACAAGATGAGGATAATAGCAATACCTACATAGCACACCGTTTCTAATGGCTTCTTCCATACTATACTCAAATGTATAGCTATCCTTAACTCCCAAAAATGAATTTATCGCAGAATTTCCTTCTTCATCATATTGTCTGTCCGGAGTTGCAGAAAGACCAATACGCCTTAAATATTTTATTTCCGGAAGTCTTTTCATGATTAATTTAGAACCCATATTATGGACTTCATCGGCAATCAATAAGAGTTGTCCTTTAGGAAAGTCATTTAAATCATAAAAAGTACGCTCTTTAGCAAATGAAGAATAAGTTGAAATGATAATGTATGAGTTTTCCTTGCCTGTAGAACTAAGACGTTCTCCAATTTTGATTTTAGCTACCTCCTCTTTCCAATTATTATTCTTCGAGCTGACCTTTATAATCTTATTAAAATGAAACTTTCGACATTCTTTTTCCCACTGTTCCACCAACGTAATTGTAGGGACCAATATCAGTGCTTTGTAATAGCCTGAATGTTTATATATTTCCAATAAGCAATTCAGAGAGGTAATAGTCTTACCAGTCCCTGTAGCCATAGCAAAAAGACCTTTCTGTTTATTCTTTTTCCAACTTTCAAAGGCTAATTTTTGGTATTCTCGAGGTTCATCAAATGGAAAAGAGGGAACATTCATGTCTTTTACGATAGATACTGCCTTCCCTTTCTTTATTTCTTTCAATTTTAATTCCACATCCAACAATTCATCTATATCCTTCACATCAGAATAAGTACGAATTGCAGCAATTAAAGCATCCGGAGAAAGATATTCTATATCTTTTTTCTCTCTAGCCATAATCGCATCAAAATCTTTCTTTTGATTCCGAATGCGCTTTTGCGTCATTTTATCCAAAGAGTCACTCCGGTCTATTTTAATCTCCTCTAAATTCGTAAATAATCCTCCCAAAGTGAAGTTTGCAGAACCAATAAATGAAGTCACACTATCTCCATCTCGGAACTGTCCAGACTTTGTATGTGCTATTCCGTTGGTTAGTTTTGGCTTAATAATCCGAATATCGATTGTTTTATCTCGAATCATAAAAGCCAGACAATTGAAAAATTGCTCCTGATACTCATCAAAGGTTCCTCTCAACAGCTCAAAATCAGACAAATCCACACAATCAATCGGAGTCTCTCCTAAACCTTTGGTTATGGATTCCTTATCTTTAGAAGAAACAATTTGGTTAATCACCAATCTAATCTTCCCGCCTTTTGATATGAAAGAAGCAAAAGCTGTTGCAAGCACGCTAATAGTGGCAGAACTAAAGTATCCTAGTTGCAAATCAAACTCTGAACTATTATTTAATGCATCAGAAAAAAAACGTTCAGGATTGTATACATCACCCACCTTATACATTCCATCGTCTGACCATACAACGTCTCGCAACATAAGCTTACCTCCTTATAATTAAATAAAACAATTTGCGCACATTACCTCGTCACCAAAAACATCAGCCAGTTTAGAACTTTTATTTTGTTTCCTATTCGTCTCTTGACGTTTTATTATATCTAACTTAATCTGTCTAATTCGTTCTGGTTTGATAAGATCGGCTAAACTTTCCTTCTGATTCCAGGTATATCCTTCTTTCTCAAACTCCATTGCTTTCTTAAATAAATCCGGATGTTGTTCATACAACCAAACCCATTCAATTTTCTGCTGATAAAAACAGAAATAACACCCAGAACGGCTTCTACAGTAAGTTCCTTTCTTGCCATCAACCTCAAATGGTATCTCCTTGTAATAATCTGGAATTCCTACACCACTTGTTTCTAACAAATTAAAAATATCCTCTTTTACCAATACATCTGTATTATCCAGTAAAGGAAATTCTGATTCTTCTAACTTACCTACAGGATAATCTGTCGTTTTTAAAAATCTAAAAACAGCATGATTAAAGATTCTGATATCAAAATCCAACAAGGCATTTAACTTCTTTGAGTAGTAAAACTGTTTGGTTATAGGTTTCCCTACTAAAGCCATTAATTCTTCCTTTAAAACCCCTTCAGGATACAGTTCATCGTAAATATCTATGATTTGATTTAAATTATCATTATGTAAAAACTTGTTAATTACATCCAAACTCCAAATATTTCTCCTAAAAGGAAATACAGCTTGAATATTAGGCTTAGAAGAAACATATCCATCTCGATCTTCATCCCCTCGAATTCCAACATAAGACACGACGTCATCTTCTCCCACATATTTTTCAAAAGGCTCTAGTTTCATTTTTTTTGTACACCAACGGGCTTGTGGAGAAGGTAAAAAACCTCCTACTAATTTCAGAAAATACTCAAAAGGAGTAATTGAAAGATTCTCATTCTTCACTGACTTCAAATCCTCAACATGCCCTAGTGCAGCTTTTAAGCGTTCAATCAGAACATAAGTTTCCTGCAACTCACATCCTGTATCAGAATTATAATATTCTATTTTTAAATCCGGATACTTTTTCTTTAGATAAATGGCTAATGCCGCACTATCTTTTCCTCCAGAAATTCCTAATATATGTCTTACTTTCATTGGTTAACCTTGCTATTTAATATACTTAATAACGTACAGATATCAAAATTTGTATCTCCTGAAAGAAGGCTGTTGATTTTATGTTCCAATTCTTTGGACCGTTGTTTGTCCTTTTCAGACAAACGATAAGTCTGATTTTTCATATCTGCTCCACGAGTAGAAACTAAATCAAAAGCATAAATATCATCATCTTTACTTCCTTCACTTAATAATAACGCAATATCAGCATATTTTTCACATTCACGGAACATAAAAATTAAATTATCTACTAATTCTTCTTCTTGTTCATCCCGCAAAGTGTCCAACGATTTATCCAGTGCAGTGTAACAAATAGACTGATACCACTCTACCCGATTATCAAATTGAGTCATTACATGGTGGTAAAATTCTTTCAACTTATCGGTAAGCAAATATTCTTTTATACATTTAAATCGGTCTCTCACCTCAATGATATACTCTGAGTATTCATAAGATTTAAATCCTAATGTATCTACCAATCGTTCTTCAATTCTATCAATAAGATGGACATAACAGCTACGGAGTTCTTTCACAGCCCGCTGTATAATGCTACAATAATTTGACACAAATTGCTCCTGACTCAAATCTTCTCTATTATATCCTAAAGCCTCAGGCAAATCCTCAAAGAAAGCTTTCTCTGGATCCTTAGCATTAGCTAATACATCACGGAATTTGAGAGTCGTTAAATGATTAAACTTATGTGTATACTTTGCATATTCATTTAATCGATTATAGAAAATAAAGAATGGCTTTATTGTTTCCACAAACTTATCACTACTAATGGCCTTCTTGTCATCCAAGTTAATAAATTTCCGGTATTGATTAAAGAAAGCCAATTTTATACCATCTACTGCAAAAGCCTTCACTTCATAATCAGCCGCATGTTTTTGAAATAAAGCCAGCACTTCTAAATCTACTTCAGGTATATATCCTCCATTATTTGCATTATATAAGGAATAATCCTGACGTTTCATATAGAAATACGTAGGAATCCAGAAATCTAAAAATCCTTGCTTCAACTTGTAAGGTTGTGATGACAGGACTTTTAACAACTCTGATATTCTACGAGCCTTATTTACCGTACTTCTTAAAAACTCTTCACAAGCATTCCAAACTGTTCTTATATTATTATTAGGCACATCAGTAAATTTCCCCTCAACATGCAAGCCTGTATTCCGCAATAAGGAGTAATAAATAGTCTTCTCTGGAGGAAATTTATCAGAAGCGAACCCCCAATCCATATCATCACTATTCCCAACTAAAGCCTTTAAGTATTTCGCTTTTGCAGAAGTAATCTGAGGACTTAATTTATGTTTATTGAAAAGTTCATTACTCATGATAGGAGTATTATAATACACCTCATCACAAATACGTGATATCAAACTATTAAAGTCTCTATGTGACGTAATTTTTTGTTCTATACCTCGATAAACCCAAGTTACATTCTTGTCATAAGAAAACAAGTTATCGGTAATGGCTTTATTTAATTTCAGTTCCTCGTATTCTTTATGCTTCTTTACTTCTGAAATAGCAATTTTATCATTCTTATCTATCAGAACTTTACTAAGAATATAATCACACTTGTTAATCTCATAAAGATGTCCAATGATATCCTTTGTATTATTGAATACAGCAAAAACAAGAGCATGTTCGTTTTCTCTGCTAAACTCTTTTATCGAATCTAAGGCATCATTACGAGTTGAGAAAATCAACTCAACAACTCCATCTGTATCACCTGATGGAACAATATCCATGGGTGAGTCCAAAATCATGTAGTCAAAAAAGCGAGGAGTGCCACGTTGATAGAAATGAGCTTTTACAGGAGTAACGCGTTTATTAAAGAATACACGCAATTCATCGGCATAATTAACCGGTTTAGGTACCACATTACCTGCTCTTATCATTTCTTCCTCAATATTTACATCGGTACCTTCAAATAAGATTACTCTCTGTTTATATTCTGCGTAACGAAATAACTGAACCTGTATTAGCTCATTAATAATGCGTTCAGCATTGGATATATTCATCGCATCTTTTGCATAGCATGCCAATTCTTTTACGGTCATATGGAAACTAGCAACCCCGAAAAGATTCAATAACCCAACAGCTTTTACCAACTCTATTGCATCACACATCTCACGCTGTGAAGCCCAAATATTCAATCCTTCTGCACGAACAATCGTTGAATGAATCACACTCCAACTCGTAGAATCAAAATGTACATCTTTCAACGTTGAATAGAAATTGTAAATAATGTAATCATATACAATACCAAGATTATAAGTCATACACTTTTGAGGCTTAAACTCACTAAATGAACCTTTCCCTTTTGCCGCAAGGAACGAGAATAAAGAGCGTTCATTTTGTCCATATCGTTGAATGGCCTGAGTCATCACATAAGCGGCAAATGGATCCAACGGATATAATTGCTTAGCCGTAGAGTATGATAAAGTATCTTTTAAGAATTTAGTCGTTTGACCAAGAGAGAATATTTCTCTGAAAGTATCTTCATCTTCAATTGCAGTATGAACTCCTCTTCGTTGACATGAAGCAAGATACAATAATTGTTCAACTGGTTCAACAAAAACCAATTCTTTAAAGCGCCCTTTTACTTTAGTCCATTCATTTCGTTGTTCTTCATTCAAACTTTTTGCATACGAACTAAAATTCTGATGCAATGTCGTTATCAACAAAATATTTCTAGAAGGAACATTCACAAATTCCGCTAACTTTTGTAAGAAATACAGTTCCTGTTCAGGATTATTTTTTGCGGCATGCTCTAATACCTTACCAAATTCATCGATGACAAGCAGCAAAAACTTGTTTTCTTTTGCTAATCGCTGATAATACGCCTTGAGCTCATCCAATACACTATTGGATGCACCCTCCATATTAAGCTTACGACCTAATAAAACGCTTAAATCTGCATAATCACCTACAATATTTAAGATTTCAAATTCAGTACACTCTGAGAGCAATTTAGGGTTTAACAAATATTTACTACGATTCTTTTTATCTAGATCGGCTTCTAATGCAAGCAAAAAGCTAGACTTACCAGTACCATAGGTACCAATAATCGTATAAGAATGGATACCAGTCTTGAATCCATTTATAAGATTGTTGACCACATTCTGAGCGTTAGGAGTTACAATATATTGCATCCCTTTAGCAAACCCATTTTCTATATTGGCTGATAAATTAAATGTCTGCATTGTCGTAGTAATTATTTAAAACCATCATCGGATCAATATCTTGAATAAATTGCATCTGCCGGATTCCTGCTACGTCACTATAGTTTACAAAGTTATTATACTTTTCTGCGATATATTTTAACATGTTTATTGTCTCCAAATCCGACATACAAAAGATTAAACCTAATTCTTGCAAAAGCTCATAAGGAGCAGTTCGCTCCTCTCCTTTTAACTTGACTAAACCATAAAAGAAGATTTCAGGTGTAACCTGTCTTTTACCCTCTATATTAAAGAAATAGGCTTTATTATTATCGCTATCCATTCTTATTAAGTCAAGGTCAAGAAGTAAAGAAGAATAATCCTCGTTTGAAGAAGCCTTTTGTGGAATGACATAATTCAACAATAAAACTCCTATATCTTTTTTTACAGTATTCTCATTAAACAAACTATACTTATTATCTTCTAAAAGTCGTCTTTTCACATAAGACAAAACTTGAGCTCGATCAAACTCTTTTCGCTCTTTCTGTAAGCCTTTAAAAAGCCAATCATACAATGTAGCTTCACCACTTGTCACAATCGTAAAATGCAACAACCATAGCGTGGCCAAATCCTCCATATATTTATCTCGACCCGCAACTTCATCAAAAAGATAATCAGCCAACTCACTTAAATCCTTCCCATCATACAGGCCAAAAGATTTCAACCAAAAACGAATCGATGAAACCATATTCTTCCCTACGCCTAAGTCAATTACTGCATCAGGAGCATTAAAATTTCTTTCACGCTTCACAAAGTCATATCCTTTTTTTAGCCACAAAGACTTACAAGGGAATGATTCATGACCTGAAAATGTATACTTTATATTCATACAAATCTTATTAACTGAGATAAATACCTAAAAGACTTCTTAATAACAGTCCTTTTTAAATGTACAAAAATACGATGATTTATTGAAATCACAAAGGACGAATGAACACTTAAAAACAGGAATCTAGAGTCTTTTTAATATATTCATCTCATAATCAAGTTCCAGAAAAGTCACCCCACTCATAAGTCCATTTCACTCTTTCTCCCCACCACATACACCGGCTGATACTTCGTCCCCGCATTCTTCAACACCCCATCCTTCACCAGTTCCCGAATCACCCGCGTAGACTTCGACGAATTGAACCCAGTGAGCCGTTCAAAGTCACGGCGTTGCAGGAAAGAATGCGCCTTGAAATACTCCGCTAATTTCTGTTTCACCTCTTCCTCGTCCAGTTTGGTAGAATGATGCGCCTCGTCCACCTTGCGCTCCAGATACACACTCTGGAAACGGTCAATCAAGTCTTTGTCGGGCGTGAACTTGATGCTTCTCACCTGTACATCGTCATCCTTAATATACTTCGGATTAATGTCTGGCGCACATTTCAGGCTCAGACTGAAATAGCCGATTCCTTCCAGATGCACTGCATATCCGTTGCTCAGGTTCTCATAAAGCTCATCGTTCAGGGCCGTGATGACAGCTGCCACATCGGCTGGAGAGGCGGTACATTTCTTGCGTATCGCTTCACGGACTTCACGGGTGGTCACCACGTCTTTGGTAATCACTTTTGCATGCAACTTCGGTACGGAAACTCCCTCCTTTACCGGATTCTCAAACAGGTCAAATTTTATAGCCATAATCGTTTTAGTTATATTGTAATTATACTTTTTTCAAAACGCTTATACAAAAATACCTCGACACGTAGCTGTCAAGGTCGCGACACGAACGTGACGAGACATCAGCACGAACGTGTCAAGACCTCGTCACGTACGTGTCGAGGTAAATTTAACTCAAATTTTAGAAAAATGCAAGAAAATGCTAACTAATTTTAGTTCTAATCCATACCTAGCAACGTCACTCCATAAAAGGAGTTTTTTTACTTTATACAACCTCAGATATTATTATATTAAACAAATAATCACTATATTTACACCAAATAAGAAATAACCATGGAAAGTATATTCAAGAAGCAAGACCTGTTCCTTACTCAAATGCGTAAAGACTACACAGCAGGAAATATCCCTCATTCAGACATATTCAAACCTTACTTTGAGTGGAAGAATGGAGGAACACTGATAACTTCTGCCATCACTAAAGATGAAGCTATTGCCATTATGTGGCATACGCGAGAGTTACTGGAACATTTTTATGACATGTATCCTGACGCCTACAAGGATATTCCGGCACATAACAGTGATGACCCATGGCAAGAATATACCGGGTATGGGAAAGATAAATACAACGTAAGCTACCTGGAAGCTATCGACAGCGAAATGACTTCTTTACTAGCAGGAGGACTTTTCCATGAATGAAAGGAATGTAATAGTGCTGATTATGGAAGGCAGATATGAATTTTATGGTTCTCCCGCAGCTCTTTATTCCAGACATACGGCTGATGAACTTGGCATCACTCAGGGAGGACTGAACAATTATTTTTGTGTACAGTCCAAAAGCACGTATAAAACATATCGAAACAACAAATGTGAAATTATCAAAGGAACGGTAATCACCAACCGTAACAAGAAATAACAACAGAATCATGGACATCCTCTCCAAAGACCAGCGGCACAAAAACATGGCTGCCATTCATTCGGCTAACACCAAGCCGGAAATGATAGTCAGGAAGTATCTGTTTGCTCACGGATTCAGATACCGCCTGAACCATCCGCGTCTGCCGGGACGTCCGGACATTGTGCTGCGGAAATACCGCACCTGCATCTTTATCAACGGCTGTTTCTGGCATGGTCATGAGGGTTGCAAATATTACGTCATTCCCAAATCGAACACGGAGTTCTGGACACGAAAAATTACACGCAACATCGAGCGTGACAAACAAGTACAGCAGGAACTGGCACGAATGGGGTGGCACTGCATGACGATATGGGAATGTGAGTTGAAACCCCAAAAACGGGAACAGACGCTCCTGGCACTGGAATATACGCTCAACCATATTTACCTGAAAGACCACACCGTGAGCTATTCCTTTGACGAAGAAGAGAAACCACTTATGGCTGCGGAAGAATCAGAAGATACTTATCATACCCTAAAAAAATAAACCTCACAACATCAGTTCCATAGTAGTACCCATAATAGGGGTTATCTATCTGCTGGCCGGTGGACAACGGTACGACCACAACTAACGGGATGCCTGGGCGATAATCTCCTTCACCACCTCTACATCGGCCGGGAGCCACGCCACGCTGTCCAGCTCTTCCAGTCTTAGCCAGGCGGCACTCTCATGCTCTTTCAGCACCAGACTGCCGGAAACGACCGAACAGCGGTAGCAATGCATCGTGAGGTGGAACGACGGATACTCACAGTTTACCGTGGTGAGGAAGGCATCCACCCGGATGTCGGTGTCCAGTTCCTCGCGGATTTCACGCACCAGAGCCTCTTCCCTGCTCTCGCCCGGCTCTACTTTTCCACCGGGAAATTCCCAGTAGTCCTTGAACTCGCCATAGCCGCGCTGGGTGGCGAAGTACTTTCCGTCGCGCACCATCACCGCTGCCACTACCTCGATGTGTTTCTTCACTTCACAGCACTCTCCTTCCCGACGGATGCACCAGAACGGGACGGATTTGGCATCGGTAAACTCTTTCATCCGCCAGGCTGATTCGAAACCGCTGGCCACGAAATGCATGGGCACGAACAGGCCGATACGGAACACGTCGAGGAACTGACGGGCTCCGCGGGTGTAGCCGTTGCCGATGCGCCCGTCTACAGGGAACATCACCACGTCAAAACGGTCGGTGAGCTTGCGGATGTCTTTCAGTTCGCCCAAGAAACGCTTTTCTTCCTTGGCAGGGTCAATGTCGATGCCGAAGTCGGGGCTGTAGACCAGTCCCCCGTGATAATCGTCGGTCAGGAAACGGGCGTACCAGTTGTTCAGGTCGCCGGCATGGAAGATGCGCTTGCCGTCGGTCTCTATCACCCACGACACACCGCTGTCGTTGCTTCCGGTGGCCGTCACGCGGAGGAGTTCATCTTCCCACGTGGCACCTTTCCCCAGCCAGGCGTCGGCTTCTTCCTTCTGCGCCCGACGGTGTTTCAGGATGTCTTTCGAAAGGATGTAGCGCACGTTCGTTTTCCGGGCCCGCCAGGAGAAGATGTCGCGGTTGAAATGGTCTTCATGGAAATGGCTGGAGAAGACGTACAAGGGCTTGGGCGACTGCAACAGACGGGGCATCACGCCGGCAGGGTCTATCCAGTAGTCGAACACGAGGATGCAGCGGTCGGTCTCGAGGGCAAAGCCGCTGTGGAAGATATAGGTGAGTTGCATAGGCTGCTTGAATAATTTGTGCAAAGATAGCGTTTTTGCCGGAAAGCACGATATTACTTAAAAGGCAGATTTACCGGCTGATAAGAACCATCAAGAATGTGATGGACCGATACTACCTCGATCCTCTCGTCGGACTGTTTTTCCCAACGGCGGGCGACATTTTCTCTTCGGCCATGACACTGCCCTTTCTCACGGTGTCGCTGTTCAAAATCAAGTCCATTCCCCTCACCCTGGCCATCCTCTACAACATGCTGGTGGACATGATGCTGGGTATCATTCCGCTCTGGATTGGCGACCTGCTGGATATTTTCAGCCGTTCGTACGCGAAAAACTACCGGTTGATTGTGGGTTTCGTGGAAGGTGACAAGGAGGTGATTCAGGAAGTGAACTGCAAGGCCGTACTGACAGCCGCAGGCATCCTGGTGCTGTGCGTAATTATCTACTGGGTGGCCAGACTGGCAGTCTACCTGACTTCCGAACTGTGGGGATGGATAAGCGGACTGTTTTAAGTATCCCGGAAAATACGTACCTTTACGCCAAAATCATTCATCATGGGAAAGAAAGAATACATGCAGGCCAACAAGGACTGGCTGGCCGAAAAGGCAAAGGAAGAGGGAGTAATGCCGCTCCCGAAGGGTATTTATTACAAGGTGCTGGCATCGGGCAAGAACGACGGCAAGCATCCCACACCGCGGAGTATCGTCACCGCACACTACACGGGATGGACCATCAACGGCAAGAAGTTTGACAGCAGCCGCAGCAGTGCACCCGTAGCCTTCCGCCTGAGCGACCTGATTGAGGGATGGATTATCGCCATGCAGCAGATGTGCGTGGGCGACAAATGGGAGGTGTACATCCCGTCGGAAATGGGATACGGCAAGTTCTCGCAGCCCGGCATCCCCGGCGGCTCTACCCTGATTTTTGAGATTGAATTGTTTGGAATAGCCTGAGTGCAGGCTATTCCGAATTATCTTTATCTTACAACGCAGCCTTCAGAATAGAAAGGATGTCCTGTTCGCTCAGCGGAGCAAACGTGCCCGGTGCGTCCAGTCCCTCATTCACGGCAATGTGGTGTGCCATTTCTTCCAGACGGGAATCGTCGATGCCTATCTCGCGCAGGGTCATCGGCATGCCCAGACTCTTGAAGAACTGTGCGGTACGTGCGATGGAAACACACCTTTGCGTTTCAATGAGAACGCAAGTGCATTTCATACAAAACGTCCTTGCGTCTGAATTGAAACGCAAGGACGTTTTACTGAAAACTCCTTTACGTTTTTTTCAAGCGTAAAGGAGTTTTTTTCGGAGTTGAGGTGTACTGAAAATAGTTGTCAGTTTGAAAATTTATTCCTGACTAAGTTGA
>ERZ791785.951-NODE-951-length-18062-cov-5.988116_pt1 | contig 18062 bp, 17 predicted proteins | sample MGYA00509947_ERZ791785 | MGnify/ENA primary metagenome ERZ791785 (study PRJEB30046, sample SAMN00791982) | human gut metagenome | study: EMG produced TPA metagenomics assembly of the A metagenome-wide association study of gut microbiota in type 2...
ATCCCATATAGACAGACACGCTTTTTCTCGTGTCCACCATATAGGATCCATTTTATTTAACTAATACCTTCTTTTGTAGATTTCAATGATGGAGAGAAATATTAAACTTGAATAAAGTTATAAATAAATGCTTTATAAAAAAAATATTTTATCTTAACAGCAAGTTAATTAAAACTTAAAATCACCTTTATTAAAATTAATATGTATTGTTTTCATAAAATCTTCTAATTGTTCTATTTTACTTGCACCAGCTAACGGTAGTGTTTCAAAATCTTGATTTAGAATATATCCTAAAAGAATTTGAGATGTTGTGCAATTATATTTTTCTTCTAAAGCTTTTATCTTTACTCCTCTTTCAAGATTCCCTTCAGTAAAGTATGGGCTATCTATAACAGCCTCTTTTCCTTTAGTTTCAAGCTTTTGGAAAAATCCGCTACATAATCCAAAGTATGGCATAGCTAAATTATTAGAATTTTTATGATACTTCATCATTTCTTTATCCATAGTTACCATAGTTTCATCTGGGAATGGTTTCATATTGTCAGATGCAATGTTAAATAACATTTGATTAGCCACAAATCCTCTATATCTCTTTTCTTTGCAATAATTATCTGCTTCTATCATTCTTTCAGTTGTCCAGTTTGAACATCCATAATATCTTATTTTACCTTGTTTAACAAAGGATTCCATAACTTCTATTAAGTCACTTACAGGTTGGCTCAAGTCATCTCTATGATAAAAATATATGTCTATATAATCTATTCCTAATGCTTTTAAGCTTAAGTTTAAGTCATACTCCATATCCTCTTTACTCATTCTACTTATATTCATGGTATCCATTTTAGGATGACCACCTTTAGTCATTATAACTAAATCATATCTTTTACCTCTATGCTTTATCCAATCACCTATAACTCTTTCTGCACGACCTATTTCTGGTTCAACCCAGTCAGAGTAAATTCTTGCACAATCTATAACATTTCCACCTAGGTTAATATATCTTTCTAATATTTCAAATGCATCTTCATTGTCCCATGCAAGTCCAGCGTTTACTGTTCCAAATCCTATTTTACTTAATACTAAGTCAGTATTTTTTATTTTTATATTATTTGACATTTTTCTCCACCCTTCTTGTCTTATATAAATTCGTAGCTAGCCTATTGCGCTAGTTAAAATAGTTTTCTGTAGTGTGATATGTTATTTATTTTATCATATATTTTCTAATATTATTTTTTAATTTTATTTTATATAGTACTAATGTTATAGTCAAAAAGTAAATACCTTAATCTTTATAACTTTTCTTTACATTTCCTATAGCAATTTTAGAATACATTTTCATCACCTTCAAGAAGTGTTATTACATCTAGTATTCTATTGAAAATTTCTTTTTACTATAACTTCTTCCTTTAATTTTTACACTAAAAAAGAGATGTTAGCATTTCTACTAACATCTCCTTTAATATATATTCAAAATTATAATATTTATTTGATTCAATTCAGTTTTTTCCTTATGTAAAGATTTATATTATAGTATTTTAATTATTTATATTATTTAACTATAAACTATTTTTTATAGAGTTTGAACACATAGTTTATAGTGTGATATTAATATCTGTTCCTTTTCCTAAAATACTATTAATTGTTATATCACCATTATGTGCATTTACAATTTCCTTCGCTATAGACATACCTAACCCCGATCCCTTATGAGCCTCTCCAGTGTTTGTACCTCTATAATATCTATCAAATACATTTTCTAAATCTTTTTCACTTATTCCCTTCCCATTATCACTAATTGATATATAAATCTTGTCTTTTTTATAAACACTTACAACTATACTTATATTTTTATCATTGTGAACTAATGCATTATATATTAAATTATTTAAAACTCTTTGCATAAGAACCTTATCTATATCTATAAATATTTTATCTTCACTACATTCAAATTTAATATCTACTTTACTATATTTAGAATCGTTTAGTATATCTATAACTGAGTTTTTAACTAAACTTACTATATTTACTTTTTCTTTCTTTAATATGGATTCATTATTTTTAAGCTTCATACTTAAATTTAACTCCTCAACTAATTCTTTAATATAGTCAGACTTATTATTTATTATTCCTGCGAAAGATTTTATATCCTCACTTGAAAAATCATAATCTTGTTCTAAAAATTCTGCATATCCCTTTATTGATGAAAGTGGTGTTTTTATATCATGTGAAATATTTGCTATCCAATCAGCTCTCATTTTATCTATCTTTTTTCTTTCTAGTTCATTTTCTTTTAGCTTATACGATAGGCTATTTAATTTTTTTAATACATTTTTATAGATGCCTTTTTCCTTAAAATAAACTTCATAATCACCATTATATAAATGATCTACACCATCTATTATAGCTTTTACAGGTTTAGTAATACCTTTACTAAATATATAACCAAATATTATTGCTATTATAAAATCTACTATTAATATTGATATTATGGCATATTTTATATAGATATTAATAGTATCCATTTCTATAATAAATACATACTTTGTTAAAATAGTACTTGGGTATCCAATTAAATACGTATAAGTTATATTATCAATTTCTTTATATCCAGCTAATATTTGTGAGCTACCTCCAAGTCCACCAGTATATTTATATCCATTTATTATGTCTATAGGAGTATACTTGTTTTTAATTTCTTGCGGCTTATTATAACTATATACCTCTTTATTATTTTCATCTAATATTTGTACCCAAGAATTTGAATTGTCTATTAAATCTTTACCATTATTATCTATATATAATCTATTATCTTCATCTAAATCTATATATTTTTCAAAATTTCTTACAAAGCTAGTTATTTTATTATTACCATCATACTTTATTAAGCTATTTGTATTTTTACTGTATAGTGACAGATAAATTATAGTTATGTTGATTAGTACTACAATAACTGCAACTATTGCTATACTCAAAAGATATCTAAAAGTTAATTTTATATTCATAGCTATTCATCCTCTATTTGAAGCTTATATCCTAATCCTTTTACAGTTAAGATATATTTTGGCTTTGATGGATTTTCTTCTATTTTTTCTCTAAGTTTCCTAATATGGACCATTATTGTATTGTCAAATCCAAAAAAATTTTCTCCCCAAACTTCATCACAAAACCTTTCTTTACTTATTATTTTATTTTTATGTTTTAACATATATAAGAACATTTTATATTCTTTCGGCTTTAACTCTATAATATGTCCATTTTTTCTTACTTCACTTTTTTCTTCATCTACTTCAAATGGTTTTATCGTCAATTTTTCTTTATTGTTAAGTTTATTGTTGTTTATCATCATATATTTTTTAAGTTGAATCTTTACTCTAAGTACTACTTCCTTTGGACTAAATGGCTTAGTTATATAGTCATCTGCCCCAATTGCAAGACCCATTATCCTATCTAATTCTTCTCCTTTTGCAGATAGAAATAATACTGGTATATTAGATGTTTTTCTTATTATTTTGCATATATCATAACCTTCCATATCTGGTAGCATTACATCTAATATTGCTAAATCAGGGTTAATATTTTTAAATAAATCTATGGCATCATTTCCATTTTGTGCAGTGTATATATTTTTAAATCCTTCTTTTGTTAATACCATTTTTAATAAGTTTAATAATTCAACTTCATCATCTACTATAAGTATTTTTCTATTTTTTATATTATTGTCCATATTATCCTCCATAATTTTACTTATGCTAAGTATATCAAAAAAAGAGAAAAGTAAAAACTTTCCTCTTTTATATTATATTTCTTTTAAAAATCTTTTTTTAGTTAAATTATATAAAACAACAGGTACTACTAATGCTATAACTATAAATATTATCCAAGAACTAAATGGAGCAGCATATCTTATAAGTTGTTGAGAGTACATTCCATTTACTGGTAAATTAACTAATATTTCTTTTGAAGGTGTATATCCGTCTATTATATAATATCCCATTAAATATTGTATACCCATTGTAAGACCACCAAATATAAATGGTATAACTGCATTTTTACATAGAGATGAAAGATATATACCTATAGCAGCAAATAAAAACGATCCTAATATCACAGTTAAACTAACTATTATTAACATTTGTCCTATTGTAATATCAGAACCACTATTACCAAAATACCATAAGCTTTTTAATGGTAAATCAAGTCCATCAAACTTAAATACAACTATAGCTCTTCCTACCATAACCATTAGTATAGATAAATTTATAATACTTGCACTTATCCCGTTTGCTATAAATTTTGCTAGAACTAATTTATTTTTACCATTTTTACTAGCTTTTATAAGTCCGTATGTATTAGAACTATATTCAAGAACAAAACTTCCAGAAAACATGGTAAACATTATAATTCCCATAATTGGAACTATTCCATAATATTTACTAAATATAACTGCATAAGTTTCTTCTATTCCAAAGTTAGTAAAAACCATATTAAATCCTAACATTAATCCAATTACCCAAGCTACAATTACCCCAGGTCTTAAGTTCTTTTTAATTTCCCATTTTATTAAATCAAACATTTCTATACCTCCCTAGCATCTTCTAAATCAAAATAAAACATATATACATCTTCAAACTTTGGTTCTATTAGTTTTATCTTTTCATAACTTGGCTTAGTTTCACTTATAAATCTTATACTTATATTTTCTATTCCTCGATTTATACTTACTACTTTATATTTATTTTGTATTTCAGATACTAAATTTTCATCATTAGTATCTAAGCTATAAACCTTACCTTCCATATCCTTTAATATTTCTCTGTGTGTTCCTTGAAGTAATACCTTACCATCTTTTATCATTATAGTTTCTTTCGCAACAGATTCAATATCTGATATTATATGAGTTGAAAGTATAACTATTGTATCTCTACCTATTTGAGATAGTAAATTTCTAAATCTTGTTCTTTCTTGAGGATCAAGTCCAGCAGTTGGCTCATCTAGTATTAATACCTTAGGGTTATTTAAAAGAGCTTGTGCAATACCTACTCTTCTTTTCATACCTCCTGAAAATTTTGAAACTAACTTATTTGAAACTTCAGAAAGCCCAACTAATTTTAATAATTCATCAACTCTTTTTTTACTAGTTTCTTTATCCATTCCTTTAAGAGCTGCCATATACATTAAGAAGTCTTTTGCCTTAAAATTTTTGTATGCATCAAAGTCCTGCGGTAAATAACCAACTATAGCTCTATACTCATCATCTAAACTTTTTATATCCTTGCCATTGTATAATATTTTCCCACTTGTAGGGTTAGTTACTGTTACTATTTGCTTCATTAAAGTAGATTTTCCTGCACCATTTGGTCCTAAAAGTCCATATACTCCACTTTCTAGTACTAAGTTTATATTTTCATTTGCATTTTTATGTTTATACGATTTTGTTACATTTATCATTTCTAATTTATTCATTATAGTTGCCTCCTATTTAGTTAAAACTTTTTTTATAGTATAAATACATCCTAATAATCCAATTATTGCTATTAATGCATATATTATTATTATTAAATTTGATATATCTACTGTTTTTGATAGAATATCTATCTTTCCATTATAAAAGCCACTTATTTTGCTCGTTCTATTAATTACATCAATATAGTTTCCTCTATCTAAAAGTAAAAGTATATCTTTTGGCAAAAAACTAAATTGTGTAAGTACTTTTCCAGCTACTATAAACCCAGCAGATATACTTATTGATTTTACTGAATTATTACTTAAAAATGATATAAGTAAACATACTATAGATACACCTAAAAATATAAGTGTTGTTGTTATTATCTTAGATAGAACATATTGATTTATAGTCATTGATTTTACAAGTACTGCTATATCAATTATTCTATAAGCTTGTAAATCACCATTTAAAGGTTTGCCGTATTGGATATAGGTTATTAACCATGTACCACCTAAATACACAATATATACTAATATGGGCAATAGTATAGCTATTATTACTTTAGAATATAGTGCTTTATTTTTTTGTTTAGATGATAAAATTATTGGTGAAACATTAGCTACTACTTCATCTGTGTATAGATTTGATATCAGCATAACTATAATTATCATCATAATAATTATTGATACTGAAAAATCGATTCTGTCTGCAAAAACCTTATAAAAGTCTACATTTTCATATTTGTTTCCATTATCTAAATTAAGTTTTTCTTTTGATATATATTTTAATGTTTTATCACTATCTGGTGAGTCAACAGCTGACTGTACCATTTCTTTTTTTATAGCTAATTTTTCATTTGAAATTACATCTTTGCTTCTGTTGTCTATTACATATTCATTCTTTGATTCATCCCAGTACTCATTTTGTGTTTCTAGCATTGGTTTTGTAAAACTTATTATTAATATTGATATTATAATTAGTATAAATGCTACTATACTTGATTTATCTTTTAGTATTTTTTTTATTTCCCAGTTTAGCATCTATGTCCTCCTCTCTTTGCTACGAGATTATTATATATGCCTAAGTTTAATTCATCTTAAAATTAACCTTAAATAAACCTTAATATTTGTTATATATTAATACATATCAATTTAATATATACAAAAAAGATATTATCATTACACAATGATAATATCTTTTCATGTATTTCAATTTTGGATACTTATATATTTATATTTTAAAATATTTATTTACTAGTAATGCATCCATCACTAAACTTAGTGCTAATATATTGTACAATTAAACTATTTATATTATAATAAACATTATTTAAAAGGAGATGATAAAAATTAAGTCATTTAAAAATAAAAATTTCATTTTAGGTATTACTTCTATTATTGTTTTAAGTATTACATTTATAATTGCTAAGAATAAATTTTATTCAAATTATGATCAATTACCTACTGAAGATAAAGAAATTTTATGGGAATATAATAAATTATATAATGAGATTTCTAAAAATAATTTATGGGAAAATTTTAATCTAGCAGATAAAACAATTGTCATGATATCAGATGATACTACAAATTCTTATATAATAAATCCTAAGGATTTTAATGTTAATTTGTTTACAAAGAAAATTACTATGCCTAATGAGTTTAATTTAAAATCTGTTTATCGAATATCACCTGTATACCCAAAATTAATTAAAATGCGATTTTCAGGTAACTTTAATACAATTGGAAAAATATATAATATGTTTAATAATGATATCTATTTTATAAAATATAATAAATCAGATTCTTTAGAAAAGAAATATTCTAATTCTCATTTTGCTCCTTTTTTATCTCATGAAGCATTTCATTATTATATGCAAAATGATTGGAAAATTATTAGTCCTCCAATAACAGGATTAAGCGATGACGATAAGAAATTATTAAAAGAAGAATACAATATATTAAATAATATTCAAGAAGAACTTCTATCAAAAACAAATAATAAAGATACATTATTAAAATATGCTAAACACTATGTAGATATAGTTTCAAAACGTATAGATAAAAATAATGACTATCTTATGTCTGAGCTTTCAAAAGAAACAGCTGAAGGAACAGCTCAATATGTTGGTATTAAAGCTGCTCAAATTGTTAACTATGATTATGGAGTTATGTATTTTGATAATATAAAAAATGTTCCATTTTCAGATATTTTCGTTCAGTTAGAAAAAGGAACCATACATACTGATTATTTATATAAAAGAATCCCTTATGAAAGTGGTGCACTACTTTGCTTTTTATTTGATGAGTTAGGTATTCCAAATTGGCAACAAAAACTAAATGCTCAAACTGAAGAAAATCCTGTTACATTATATGATATTTTAAATGAGTATTTAAATTAATATATTAGATAGATTGTCAATATAAGTGCAACACTTTATATTCATGTTGCATCAAATACCTCTGCAGGTGTCTTATATCCAAGACACTTGCGAGGTCTATTATTTATTATGGTAACAATATTATCAAGTTCTTTCTGATTTATAGAAGAAAAATCAAACTTTTTAGGGTAAAACTCTCTTAATAATCCATTTGTATTTTCATTTGTCCCCCTTTGCCAAGAAGCATACGCATCTGCAAAGTAGACATCTATATTTAGTGTATTTTCAATATCTACATACCCTGCAAACTCTTTACCTCTATCAACTGTAAATGTTTTAATTAAATTAGTTGGAATATCTTTAAAAGCAGTAAAGCAATGGAAGTTGAGTGTTAAAGATTTCCTATTTTCCATAACTTGAGCTATTAAAAATCTACTTTTCCTCTCGACAAAAGTTGAAAGGCAAGCTTTTGATTTTCCTCTGCTAGATACAACAGTATCTAGTTCCCAATGTCCTATAGTTTCTCTTTTTCGAACTTCTTTTGGTCTATCTTTAATACTTTTGCCTATATTAAATTTATCTCTAGTCTCTTTAGGATTTAGTGATTTTCCTTTTCTTCTTAATCTATTCACATTTCCTTTTGCAATAATTTTTTGATATAGCCATCTATATATTGTTTTAAAACCGATTTTCATAGATTTATCATCTTGGTAATCTAGGCGTAGCCTACCGGCTATTTGCTCTGGTGACCAAGTTTTCTCTAATCCATCTTCTATATATTTAATTAATGTAGGGTTACTTGATTTTCCTTTTGCTCCGCAATTTTTTCTATTTTTAGCGTAATTTTCACATGCAATATGTGCTAGATATTTACCATTAGTAGAATTTCTCTTAACTTCTCTTGAAATAGTAGATATATTTCGATTTAAATGTTTTGCAATTTTTCTTAGACTCAATCCTAAACTTAGGAAATTTGCTATGCAGCATCTTTCATTTGTGGTAATATGTTTGTAGTTCATAAATTTATGTCCTTTCATGTAAAGTAGTTTTGTGATTATTATTACTGTAACATGAAAATAAACTTGTGAACTATTTTTTTACATATTTTTAGATGTTGCACTTAATATGATAATTTATCGTACTATATTCTATACTATCAATAGCATATATCTTGAATTTATCTACTATATTTTCATTACATATATATAATCTACACTCATATTCTGATATCTCTTGCTTATGGGTAATTTCAACAATACCCCTTCCGACAGAATTTAATTCAAATTTCTGTAAGTAATCCTTTCCTATAGATAATTTTTCGATTAAATCCCATAGTAATATATTTACTTCCAAAGGTATTAGTTCAGATATTGCTCTTGTCATATACCTATTTTCTTTTCTAAACATTTTAACAACTCCTATTTTGTTTAATATTTATACGTGTATCTATTCCAATATCGTTTCTAGATTAGCTTGTAATTAGTTCACATTAAAGAACGTAAAAAAGCCTTAACCTAATTTCTTTAAGCTAAGACTCTTATATCTTAAAATTTTCTTTAAAACTAAAGTATCTGTCATTGTCCCCAACAATAATATGCCCTACCAATTCAATGCCTAATATTTTACCACACTTTTGTAGCCTATTAGTTATAACTTTATATTCTTTACTAAAATCAGTGTTACCTGATGGATGATTATGAAAGCATATTATTTTATCTATATATTGAGTTTTTGCTGATACTAGTATAGTTAGTATGTTTTTTGTTCTCTAATTTTCAATGTACACTTAGTCCATCCATTTTTGGCATCATAGTATCCATAAAAATTGAGTGCATTTCTTTTTTAACTAATATCTCTAGCGCTTCTATTTAATCATAAGCCTTGTACACTTTTAACCCATCATTTTTTAATGTATTTCCATAGACTCGACTATACCTTTATCATCATCAACTAATAATATATTCCCTTTTATCATTAATCTTTCATTATACCATGTTTATAGCCCCAGTAATAATTTAATTATGTTTATATATATTAGTATAAAAATTATTTATTAAGATAAAGTACATGATTTATTAAGATTCATACTGTAGTTTTGTAAGCTATACAGTTTGTTATAAATAAATAAACACATTGACAAAATTATCAATGTGTTTTTCGTGGATTTCAATGGTGGAGACGAAAGGAATCGAACCCCCTGTCCGCAAATCATATACATACTTAGCCTTCTAATTTAAATTTTCGCAATATATAACAATTGTGAATTTATATTTTTATAATCATAGTATATATCAGTTTACAAGTTCTATAACATATAAAGTTTCTTAGTTCATTTTTAGTTAAATATTTAAATATAGATTTTATATTGATATTGTAAACTTAACCAATTAAGTCAATGATTTATAAAGTATACGATAAAATTAGTTATTTTACAGACACATATTTATTATCTTTTATATAAAATCTCCATAAATAATCTTTTGCTTCCTCAGCATAATCTATATTTATCCTTTTAGATTCCACTACTTCAAAATCATTGTCAGCAAATACTTTTTCTCCATTTTCATCTATGTAAAAATCGCTTATATAAAGATTACTATCTAATATATACTGAGAATTTAAACTTCTATCTATTTGTAGTGCCATACAAAGCTTTCCTGGACCATTTGTTATGTTTTTCTTTTGGTAAGTAGTTAAATCATCATATGACTTTTTATATCTATTAAATGCTATTTTATCAAGTCCTATTATAGGCTCTACTGCTCTTATTAATACACATTCTGGTATATTTTCAACATTTGCTGATATATTTAAACAATGATACATACCGTATATCAGATATACATATATATAACCACCTTCTAAGTATAGCGGCTTTGTTCTATCAGTTTTTTTATCATTATATACATGCGCAGCTTTATCTTTTATTCCCATATACCCTTCTGTTTCAACTATTTTAGTTACAATTTGCATATTATCGTATTCTCTTATTAAAAACTTTCCAAGTATATTTTTAGCTACATAAAGTCCATCATTTTGAAAAAAATACTTGTCCAAATTATCACCTCTAACCAATGCTCTATTATTTATATATAAACTATTATATCCTAAATTAAGCATTATACTATTTAAAATATTTATTAAGCTTTTCTTGTGTTTTTAGGTAATATTATTGTAAATGTACTTAATCGTAAAAAAGCTATCCAGTTGGATAGCTTTTAATTTATTCATTTTCTATATAAAGAATTTTAAAAGTATTCCTGCAACCACTGCAGAACCTATAACTCCGGAAACATTAGGTCCCATTGCATGCATAAGTAAGAAGTTTGATGGATTTTCTTCTTGCCCAACCTTTTGAACAACTCTAGCTGCCATAGGAACTGCAGAAACTCCTGCGGCACCTATCATTGGATTTACCTTACCACCAGTTGCTTTGCACATAAGTTTACCAAACAATACTCCTGATGCAGTACCTACAGAGAATGCTACAAGACCCATAGCTGTAACACCTAAAGTTTGAAGTGTTAAAAATGTTTCTGCATTAGCAGTAGCTCCTACTGTAAGACCTAAAAATATTGTTATTATATACATTAATGAATTTTGAGCTGTTTCAACTAACTTTGGAACTACTCCACTTTCTTTCAATAGATTACCAAGCATTAACATTCCTATAAGTGGTGCTGCTGTTGGTAAAAGTCCTATAACTATTATCATAGAAACTATAGGAAATACTATCTTTTCAGTTTTTGAAACTGGTCTTAATTGTTCCATTTTTATAGCTCTTTCTTCCTTAGTTGTAAGTGCTCTTATTATTGGTGGTTGTATGACTGGAACTAAAGCCATATATGAATATGCTGCAAGAGCTATAGTTCCTAGCATATGTGGTGCTAATTTTGATGTTAACAGTGTTGCAGTTGGTCCATCAGCTCCACCTATTATACCTATTGAAGCTGCTTCAAGTCCATTAAATCCAAGAAGTATTGCTCCTAAAAATGCAAAGAATATACCAAATTGAGCTGCTGCTCCAAGTAACATTGTCTTAGGATTTGCAATCATTGGACCAAAGTCTGTACTTGCCCCTATACATAAGAAAATTACTGGTGGGAAAATACCTAGATGAACACCTTGATATAAATAATATAAAAGTCCACCTAGTTCTCCATCAGTTGGAGCTTTCATTAAATCTGCTCCTGGCATATTTGCAAGTAACATACCAACTGAAATTGGTATTAATAAGTATGGTTCGTATCCTTTTTTTATAGCTAAGTATAAAAATACACAAGCTATTAATATCATTAATATACTCTTAATGTCCATATTAGCAAAACCTGACTCTAATATGAAACTATTTATCATCGCTCCCATAGTAAAATCCTCCTTTACCTATAGACTAAGCCATTTTAAGTAATGTATCACCTAGATTTACATTTTGACCTTTATCTACAGATATAAGTGTTACAGCTCCATCACGAGGTGCAACTATTTCATTTTCCATCTTCATAGCTTCAAGTATAGCTAAAACCTGACCTTTTTTAACGCTATCTCCATCTTTTACTAATATATTTGTTATTGTTCCCGGCATTGGAGCAGTTATATTTTCAGAGCTATCACCTACCGGTTTTAAAGCTTCTTTTTTAACTTCTGGCTTAGTTTCAACTTTTGATGTAGATGATACATTTTGACCTTCTTTTACTTCTTCTATTTCTACTTCGTACACTTTTCCATTTAATTTTATGTGATATGTTTTAGAACTCATTTTAAAATCCCCCTATGCTTTGATTTTTTTATTAAAATTTATTTTAATTTTTAAGATATCTATTATCTTAGTTTTTATTTATATATTTTAAATTCACTATGATATTCTTGTTATTCTTTTTATATGAAGATTAGGATTTGGTATACCATCTCCTGCCATTATAGATGCTGCTAATGCTACTACTATTTTTTCTTCTTCATCAATTTCAAAATTATCTTCTACTGAATTGTTATTAACAAAGTCTTTACATGTGTTGTTAGTATTAGGTTTTTTTGTATTATTTTCATTTCTAAAGATATATTTAAATAAACTAAGTACACCTGAAATTACTAGTAATATTAAAAACACCATTGCCATACTTGATATTGTTACATATAAAGCTTGCATTAAATTTAAATTTTCACCCATATTATCACCTATTTTCTACATAGTTACATTTATAAATTTAATCTTATTATCTTCTTCTACAGGCTTTTTATTATATTTATTTTCTAAAAACTTAGGAGCAACTTGTGGAAATAGTGCAACAGCTAATACATCTTCATCAGTTTTAGCTAAGCCCCCTGCTTCTTTTTTCATTTTTTCAAACTCAGGCTCTATTAAATCTGCAGGTCTTACAGTTATTACCTCTTCATCTCCTATTATTTTTTTTCTAAATTCATCACTTATAGGGGCTGGTGATTTACCGTAATTACCTCTTACATAGTCTTTTATTTCTTTTGGAACTAATTTATATCTTTCACCTGTTAACACATTAAATAAAGCTTGAGTCCCAACCATTTGACTCATTGGTGTAACAAGTGGAGGATATCCTAAGTCTTTTCTAACTCTTGGAACTTCTTTTAAAACATCTTCATATTTATCTTCTGCATTTTGCTGTTTTAATTGTGATAAAAGATTAGATAGCATACCTCCTGGTACTTGGTATTTTAAGGTTTGTGGTTCTGTTAATAGTACTTTTGGATTTAATATTTTATCAGACATATATTTATCTCTTATTGGTTTGAAATATTCTGCGACTTGTAGTAATTTTTCCATATCAAGACCTGGATTTCTTTCCATTTCAGAAAATGTTAAAGAAAGTGATTCTGTTGGAGGTTGACTTGTTCCACCACTAAATGGTGATATTGCTGTATCTATTATATCAACACCTGCTTCAACAGCCTTCATATATATCATATCTGCGATTCCACCTGTACAGTGAGTATGAAGATCTATAGGAATGTCTGTCATTTCTTTTATACGTTTTACTAAATCATAAGCTTTATATGGAGTTAAAACCCCTGCCATATCTTTTATACATATAGAGTCTGCTCCCATAGATTCCATAGTTTTTATTAATTCTAAGTAATACTCTGGTGTATGTATTGGACTTGTAGTATATGATATTGCACATTGGCAGTGACCATTGTATTTTTTTATAGCTTTAATTGAAGCTTCTAAATTTCTAACATCATTTAATGCATCAAATACTCTTATTATATCGATACCATTTTTTATAGATAATTCAATAAACTTTTCTACAGTATCATCTGCATAGTTTCTATACCCTAATAAGTTTTGACCTCTTAAAAGCATTTGAAGCTTAGTATTTTTAACATGCTTTCTTATTAGTCTTAATCTTTCCCATGGGTCTTCATTTAAAAAGCGTATACATGCATCAAATGTAGCTCCACCCCAAACTTCCATTGCATAATATCCTACTTGGTCCATAGTTTCAAGTATTGGTATTATCTCATCGGTTTTTAGTCTTGTTGCTATTAATGACTGATGTCCATCCCTTAATGATGTTTCTGTTATCTTTAATTTTTTCATAAATTGATTTTCCCCCTATCAAGTTTATGTTTTTAAATTATACTATAAATGTATTAATATGAATTAAATCTTATGATTATGATATGATTAAAAGTTTAGTTTTCTATATTTTGTATTAAGGTTATTTAATACAATTATTAATTAACCCTAAAATTTTTTATTATTTAAATTTAATAAAAAAGCCTACAAAAATATTATTTTCATAGGCTTATATATATTTATTTTTTAGTATCTGTATTTGTATTTTTATTTGTATTGCTCATTGTACCTGGGTTTTGCATTGCATTTGGATTTATTCCTAAAGCCTTATTCATTTCATCTAATAAGTTGTTAAAGTCATTTGTTGTATTATCTTTTACTTTTGTAGCTTCATCAACTGCTCTTATAAAGTCATCTTGTGATTTACTATATATATCCTTAGGTAAGTTGTCTAAATTCTTTAATCTAGCATCTATATTTGATATAGTTTTTTCACCTTCAGCTATTAACTTTTGATTCATATCTGAAATTTCTTTATCATCTGTTTTTGCATCATTTTTTAAATCATCAACAAATGTTTGTATTTTATCTCTTGAATCTTTGTATGCTGCTTTTAATTCTTCTACGTATTTTTCATTTCCTGGGTATTGATTAGTTTTGTAGTACTCAGTTGTAGCTTCTGGTGTTTCATACATTCTGTAATTACCTAAATTACCTAAAGTATCTCCATAAAATCTTGAGTATTTTTCTACATAATCATTGTTTGCATTATTTGTAGTATCTGCAGTATTTTGTTCTGTTGTTGTTTTAGCACCATTTGCTGGTGTATTTTCTTTTTTATTACAAGCTACCATTGATAAGGATAATGCTAATGATAATGCTGCAACTACCATTTTATTTGCTTTCATAGCTTTCCTCCTGTCTAAATTTATCATCAATAGTATTTGTAAATTTAATAAATATATTCTTAATAAACAAAAATGAACTCTAGTATTCAAGTATATAGAGTTCATTTTTTTATTTAAATTATCTATTATATCTTATAATTTGACCTTTAAGAAAGTACTTAAAAAAAATATATATAAATCTCATATACGTACCCCCAATACACTTTATTTACTTTATATATATATTAGAAATACCTTTTTAATTACATTTACTATATCCACATTGTAGACATATTCCACATCCACCAGTAGGTATTATAGATTCATTGCCACACTCTGGACATACAAATTTTTCTGTTTCTTCTTCATTTATTTTTTCTTCTTTCTCTATTTCTTCATATGAATTATCTTTTTTATTTTCTTTAGGTTTTTCATTTAAAAGTACTCCACTTCTTTTGCATCCATCACGATATATTGTTATTCCTTTTAAATTATTTTTCCATGCACTTACATATATATTGTAAACATCTTCAACGGTTGCTTCATATGGAAGATTTATTGTTGATGATATTGATGCATCTATATTTATTTGCCATGCCTTTTGCATTTTTATTCTTTCTTCTGGTTTTAAGTTCATAGCAGTTACAAATATATCGCCTAAATCTTCTTCATTAGTTATTTCATTTATATCCATATACTCTTTTACTATAGGAGTATATACTTTATAGTATACATCTTCATTGTGTAAGCTTTCTGTTTTTCTAAAGTAAGATAAATTAAACATCGGCTCGATTCCACCACTTACCCCAAGCATTGTTGATATTGACCCTGTTGGTGGTATTGTAAGAAGTTGTGAATTTCTAAGTCCATACTTTCTTACTAAATCTTTTACATCTTCTTTTACATTCTTTATAAAGAAACTTGATTTAAATAAAGCCTTTTCATTATATTTTTCATAAGGTCCATATTCCTTAGCTAGAAGTGTTGATTGTTTTACTGCTTCATTTAACATTATATTTGATAGTTCTTCACATAATTTAATAGCTTCATCTGACCCATATCTTATATTAAGCTTTATAAGCATATCTGCAATACCCATAACGCCAAGACCTATTTGTCTGTATTTTGATACACTTTCTCTTTGTTCTTTTAGTGGATGAAGAGCTAATCCTTCTTCTAATACTTCATTTAGTCCAACTACACAATCTCTAACACAAGATTTAAATTTAGCTTTGTCAAATATAGCATGTTCTGTAAATGGAGCAATTACAAACTCTGATAAATTTATAGATCCTAGTAAGCAACTTCCACCTGCTGGAAGTGGTTCTTCTGCACACGGATTAACTCCAGCATATTTAAAGTCTTTATCTTCACTTAATAAATGATTTTTTTCTATGTTGTCCCAAAATAGTATTCCAGGTTCTGCAAAATCCCAGTTGTTAGTTATAAGTTTCATAAATAGCTTATATGCATCAACTTCTTTTACTATTTCTTCTCCATCAGCTTCTACTTTAAACTTACATTCATACATAGATTTATTTAAAACTGCTTTCATAAACTCATCATTTATTCTAACTGATATGTTAGCCTTAGTTACTTTTTCTAAATCAGTTTTTACATCTATAAATTCTTCTATATCCGGGTGATTTACATCCATAGATATCATTAAAGCTCCACGTCTTCCTCTTTGCCCTATAAGTCCAGTTGTCATAGAATAAAGATCCATAAATGATACAGAACCTGTTGTAGTTTTTGCAGAGTTGTGAACCATTGCTCCTTTTGGTCTTAAATTAGATATATCAATTCCTACTCCTCCACCATAACTAAATGTTCTTGCCAAATATTTTGCTGTATCAAATATACTTTCTAAGTTATCTTGTGGGGGGCTTAATACATAGCAGTTTGAATAAGTTACTTTTATTCCGTCTTTAGGTAAACCCCTATTCGCAAGAATTCTTCCCGCAAATAAAAATTTTCTCTCTCTTATTAGTTTTGCTATTTTTTTATTTCCTCCAGATACTCTCTCTATCCATTCATTAAAACTTTCATTGTTGTATTGATATTTATTAGCCCAAATAGATTTTTGAAGTTCGTCCATTTGCCATTTAGATTTTCTTAAATCTGACCTTTTTTCTCTATATAAAATGTAATTTTTAGCTACATCTTTTCTATTAGATTCCATAAGTAAAACCTCAATATTGTCTTGTATGTCTTCAACTGTAAGGTTTATCTTATTTTCATTAATCATATTTTCTATATTATCAGCTATTTTTTTTCCTAAATTTTTGTCTATTCCATATTTGCTGTTTATAGTTGACTTGTAAATGGCATTTATTATTTTATTTTTATCAAAAACTTCATAAGTGCCATCTCTTTTTTCAAGTTTTATCATAAATACACCTCTTATCATCATTTTTGTTAAATTCCCCCATATTATTATATTCTTTTAAAATTCAACCTGACACAATATATTGTGTTTTCATTTTGTATTTTTATACCCAAATACTATATATAGTATTCAAATAAAAAAGATATAATTAGGAATAATTTTAAATTATGATAAAATCAACTACTTTAATGCATATTATCAAATATATCATCAAGGATTTATCTACATAAAAAATTCGCTACGCTTAAAGCGACGTGTCGGCGAAACATTTTTGTCACATCCGTTGCTCAAAATGTCATTTTTTACGTTTATAAAGTTATTGATATTACTTGTATTCATAGATTATCCTCAAATATAATTATGATATAATTCCTACGAAAATGATTCTAGCCGTAGGCTATTTTTTGCAACAC
>ERZ791785.958-NODE-958-length-17818-cov-14.395485_pt1 | contig 17818 bp, 16 predicted proteins | sample MGYA00509947_ERZ791785 | MGnify/ENA primary metagenome ERZ791785 (study PRJEB30046, sample SAMN00791982) | human gut metagenome | study: EMG produced TPA metagenomics assembly of the A metagenome-wide association study of gut microbiota in type 2...
ATCAGTTCATTATAAAAAGCTTAGATTTTTGTCTTGACAACTGAACCACTATATACAAGGAATGCTAATGATTCCAGACATCAATGTTATATTCAATCCAATTAATGTAAACACTTCCAAAACATAGATATTTATGTTTCCACTAAAGCCCATTACAGTTATACATATAATATTTCCCAAAAACGTTCCAACAAAGCACAAAACCATGTACAATATATATTTACTTTCCAAATATTCTTCTCTTTTTGGAAACATTGTAGTTGCAAGCTTAATCCAACCACAAGATTTATCGATATTTATTGTTGTAACCTCTACCACACTGAATATAGTTGCAGCTACAGTAATAATTACAGCAGGTGTTGTCAAAATGGATATACACCCACCTACAATAATCATTGTAATAGATAGAAACAACAAATTACTTTTCATCATGTATAAATCCTTTGCTATTAATCCTCTCATCTTCTTCCTCCTTTTTATTCGATATCATTACCTTTAATATAAAATAACATTATTTCTTCAACGTCTACATTTTCAACAACAAAATCTTTATATTTACTTTCCATTGCTGTTTTATCCTTAGACAAAAATTGATATTCATAATCCTTTTTTATAAATTTAATAATATCTTTTTTATCAATCTCTTCAATATTAGACACACCACATTTTACTATGCAATATTCGGATTTTAATGAGTCTTTATTTTCATTAAATACTATTTTCCCTTCATGGATGAAAGTAATGTAATCAGCAATCTTGTCAAAATCTGCAATCAAATGCGACGCAACTAATATAGAATGAGTTTCCTCTTGAACAAATTCAAGGAATATATCCAATATTTCATTACGCACAATTGGATCCAAACCATTTGTCGCTTCATCTAATATAAGTAAATTGACATTGTGCGACAATGCTGTTGCCAAATTAAGTTTTACCTTCATTCCTTGTGAAAAATTTTTTATTTTTTTATTCTCTGGTATAGAAAATCGTTTCAAATAGGTATAAAAGATATTTTCATCCCAAGAGTCATATGTCTTTTTCAAAACATTATTAATTTTAGTTGGTGTAAAAGATACTGGAAAACTATTGCTATCAAATACAACTCCTATTTTTTCCATCATTTTCTTGTTTAATTTCTCATTAGCTATACCAAATATATTGATTTTTCCCTCTTCTTTATGCATTAAACCTAAAATAGTATTAATAATTGTCGTCTTACCAGCTCCATTTTCTCCAATCAACCCAACTATACTTCCATATGGAACCGAAAATGAAATATCTATCACTCCTCCTTCACCCATATGCTTAGACAAGTTTTTAACTTCCAAAATATTACTCATATATATCTCCTTTCTTCCCGGCTCGTTCTAACAATTTCTGAATCACAACATCACAATCTAATTGATATTCTTGAATAATACTATTAATTTCCTCAATACACTTTTGAAGTTTTCTTTGATCAATTTCTGCATAAGCATTTTGCTTTTCTACTCTCGCAACATAAGTTCCTTTTCCTTGTACTGTTTCAATATAGTCATCTCTTTGCAAATCCTCATACGCTTTCTGTGCTGTAATAACGCTAATTTGACATGATTTTGCAAGACCACGCATTGAAGGCAAAATATCTCCTTCTTTTAGCTTGCCATTTTCTATCATAGCCTTTATTTGGTTTGTAATCTGCTCATAAATTGGTACTTTACTATGATTATTTACTATTATATCCAATTCTCTACCTCTTAGAATCCACTCTATATTTGTACAGTTAATATATTAACTGTACTGTACTGCTCTGTACTGTACTATATCATTTTTTTTATACATGTCAAGTACCATTTTAATGCAGCGGTAGCAACGCCTTAAGAAGTTTCCTTCCTGACGGTAGAACAGATATCAACACTTATAAACTATCCGAATGTCAATTCTAATACTGGTTCCAGTATCGAGTAATCCTAACACTTTTACATGACAGTGGATGCAGTGGATGCAGAGTATAAGAGTTATGTGATATCACTATGGCTGATATATCGTTAAGTTCTATTGCAACCATAAGATTGGTGTTAGAATATAAATAGTACAAAATAAACATGACCATTTTCAATAAATAGTATATGATAGTCATAGATCAAGGAGGAGAATGGTTATGGCAAAAGGTACAAAATGTTCCCAACAGTTTAAAGAGGATGCAGTACAGTATCGCTTGGATCATCCTGAGCTGCCCTTCGCAAGACTGCGGAGAATCTTGGAGTCAGCGAATCTGCACTGAAAAACTGGATGAAAGCAGCAAAGGAACATAAAGGAGAAGTTCCTGCCCGTGGTTCTGGAAATTATGCAAGTGAGGAAACGAAAGAGATTGCCAGATTGCAACGTGAATTACGAGATACGAAGGATGCCCTTGAAGTGTTAAAAAAAGCAATCGGTATTCTGGGAAACTGACAGAAGCTCTTTACACGGCTACTTCTGAGTACGTGAAAGAAATCAAATTCCTGCCCGTGAAACGTCAGGTTTCTGTCAGCGGAATACTGAAAAAATTAGGCGTTTCACGTTCGGGTTATAATGCATGGAAGAAACGGGTTCCTTCGGACACGTCTGTTCGCCGTGCAGTTTTAAAAGAAAAAATTCAAAAGATCTACGAGGAATCCCATCAAAACTACGGTGCTCCTAAAATTACTGCAGAATTGCGAAAATCCGGGGAGTATGTTTCCGAAAAAACAGTTGGAAATTATATGCGTCAAATGGGAATTAAAGCCCATTGGGTGAAACCATATATCCAGACAACCATAGATTCTGATTTCAGCCAGAAACTCAAAAATATCCTCAACGAGGAATTCAATCCCACTCATCCAGATGCTGTCTGGTGTTCAGATATCACTTATATTTGGACATTTGAAGGATTTGTGTATCTTACCAGTGTGATGGATCTGTATTCAAAAAAAATCATTTCCTGGGTGTTGAGTGAGACGCTGGAGGCATCCCATGTAGTGGAATGTGTTGAAAAAGCAAAACGTGTCAGAAATGTTGAAAAACCGTTGATCTTCCACTGCGACAGAGGATGCCAGTACGTATCGGAAGCATTTCAAAAAGCAACCAAAGGTATGATTCACAGTTATTCAAAGAAAGCATATCCATGGGATAACGCCTGTATAGAATCTTTCCATGCACTTTTGAAGAGAAAATGGATCAACCGGTTTAAAATCTTTAATTATGCACATGCACATAAATTGATTTTTGAATACATCGAAATATTTTGTAATACCGTACGCATTCACAGTCATTGTGGATATTTGTCTCCAAATGAATATGAGGAACAATATCTTGAAAACATCGAGGAGAATGCAGTAAAAATAGCAAGTTAAACTTCGCTCAGAACAGAGAAAATTGGTTACATTTAATTTGTACTTTTTCTTGACATAGGACCAACCAGCAAAGGGCAAAGCTTAAACCAGATGCCTTGGAAGCTGTTTTTCACTACTTCAATTCCTCTGTCCAGAATCAAAAGAAAACATCTGACTACCGCTTCTTTGCTGCGGACGGATCCTCTTTTACTTTCTTTAGCAGACCTTTCTTTTGCTCTCCCGAATATTTTGTGTCAGAAGGGCATTCAACAAAAGGGGTTTTCAGTATGCACCTGAATGCGTTTTATGACCTGCAGAAGCATACTTATTCCGATGCCCTGATCCAGCCTGTTCATCAAAAAGACGATTTCCGGGCTTTCTGTGACATGGTTGACAGACATCATGTACTTCCCGACACGAACGATGCCTTTATCGGTGACAGAGGATACTGCTCTTATAACAACATGGCTCATGTTCTAGAAAAAAATCAGGATTTCCTGTTTCGCTCAAAAGACATTCTTTCAAAGGGACTTGTTAAAAATTTTGATTTCCCTGATACAGATTCTTTTGATATTCAGGTAAATGTTACCCTTGTCCGCAGCCATAAAAAGGAGGTTCAAAGCTAATTGCATATAACATAACGGAAGCGATAGTCAATCATACCGTTGTAACACATGGGAATACCAAGTATGAATACAAGGTGAATTCCAGCATAGCTGCACATATTTGTAGGGTCTTTCTTCGTTCCTGCACAAAGAAAGACTCCATAGATCTGACGGCACTGCTTCAAAAAGAGCTGAACCCTGTTCGGAATGAACGCCAATTTCCAAGACTTCAAACCGCACACTTCCGAAAGCCACGATATTTTATATATCGTGCAGCATAAGCAGTTTCATCAATATCTATAATATCCTTTTTTAGGCAGATATAAATCTGTTTGTTTGCCATGCTGCAAAATATCTACAAAACCATCTTTCATAAAAAATTCCTACGTCTGTCCCTCCAATCTGTCTGTTTAGAGGGGCAGACTTCTATTTTACAGAAAAATTTTTCTTTTGTCCTAAATTAACTAAATGACATTGTCTTTTGAAGACTAACTGAAAAGAAAAAATACAAATCTCCTGTAGAAGATCAGGTATCAAAAACACTGATTACTACAGGAGATTCGTATTTTAAGATTTAGAGTCTAAAAATTGGCATTAACCGACAGCTCTTGACTGTAGACTGCATACAAAAAGCTGAGATTTTAACGCTCTCTACTCGTCAAAATCTCAGCTTCTTTAATACACTACTCATAACTCTCAATAAGAATGGCGTAAAAATATTATAAAACTTTCTCATTTTCCGCATACTTCACCTGGATAGTATACAACAAATTTTTATGCGCCTCTATCAATATTTCCTGTAATTTTATCTGCCAATAGACTTCATTTAATACTAATCTCGCAATTTTTTCATTGTCCAGCTTTTGGCTTCCAGATGTAACAACCTCGTTTAAAAGATTTTTTGCTCCTCGCCATCGACCAGTTCTGACTTTGCCTCCAAAAGAAGAAGTCTCTGCTCTTCCAGACAAGCAATCCCAAGCATCTTGTCAAATACCTGTATGAGTTTTTCTTTTCCCAAATCTTTTCCGGGATATGTCATCGCCCCCATAAGCTTTTTCAAATATTTTGCCATCTCTTCTTCCGAAATATCTTTTTTCTTTGCAGCAAGCAAATCTAAAACCACATCCAAAAATGCAAGCTGAGCACTCATATCTTCAATCCTGTTTTGGCTCGAGAATATTGGCATAATCACACCCGATAGAATATGTTCCAAATCATCTGTCGGAATAAACGTATAGTCCATCTTTTTCAAAATACTTGTTGTACCTACAATATCTTTTCTAGCTGCAGACTCATCCAACAAAATAATACTGTTTTCAATATCCCCCAAGTGCTCCTCGACATAATCCAAGCAGCGCTTCCATGACTTTATTGGGAAAATTTCTATCTTTTCTGGCAGAAAACTATCAATCAGATCGATATAATATTGAATCGGATTGCTGAACAAATTCGGGGATTTAAAACCAAATCGAGCGATGAGCTCCGACAGAACGTCCTCGGCCAGGAGCACTGTATCTTCCGCTTTATCTTCTATTCTGTTTTCAATCTTACTTCGCATATCCATTTTTTTCTCCGGCAAAACAAACACAACCTCTTTGTTCTCTCTAAGCCACCCCGGAAGTTTTTCATAATCTTTTCCTGAATAACAAAACCAGATTAATTTATAGGGCAACGCCGCATATTCCAAACGCTCTCTCAATTTTGACATGATTATATCGTCTTCCCAACCGCTATATCCAATGACAATCGGTGATTTTGTCTTCAAAAACGCCTTAATCGTGCTTGCAGTTGTTTTGATTCCCTGTCCCTGCGCAATTTTCGCAATCCCGCTCTCCAAATTGCAGCAATCATAAAATTCGTATGTTCCGTGAACGTGCATAATCTGCACTGTTTTCGAGTTTGCATTCAATGCGATATTATCCAACATATTATCCGCCGAAAACACATCATAATTTCCAAGTAAATTCAGACTTTTGAGTAGATGATTATCAAAATTCGGTGTGATTACCGTCGTCGCAATCGTCTTTGTGTTCAAAATCTGTGCCAGCAAAAGGTTGCTCATGGAAATTTTGGAATCATTCATAATATTTTTTAAATACTGCTGTCTGTGAATTTTATTCTTGTATGCCTGTTCAAGCCAATAAGAATAATATTTCGCACTATTTTTTCTCAGTCTCTCCGCTACATCGCATATCCTTTGCAGCTTTTCATCCTCTCCCTGACATAACTGTTCCACTTTCTTTTTACATTGGCCAATAATACCATTCGCAGTCAAAATTTCCGGCGCTGAAATTCCCGCACCCACAATAAACAGATACGGGCATCCCGATTCCATCTCCTGCCCTATCTCCACTGTTTCCCATATTAAATTAATTGCCTCTCGTAAACTAACTATTTTTCCCATCTAAATATTCCTTCTCTCTTCGTACAGTCCAAAACTGTTCTATAAAAAAGATTGTCAATAGCGCAATCTACGCGCAAACAGTTCACGAAGTAATAATTTCATCTCCGCGAGCTACGCATCTTTGCACGAATTGCATTTTTTTAATTATAGGATTCCAAAGGATTTTCCTATAATTCCCTCAAACTTCGCACTTAAATAAGTGAGTATGCCCCTTGAAAGTTCAATAATAACTGGCATAAAATATCACGAATGCCGTCTAGTTTGATATAATTGAGTTGCCCAAAACAATTAAAACCGGAGGACTCATGTTATGAATAAAAATATAACGCAAGACATCCAAAATGATAACCAAGTTTCTAAAACTATTCGAAATTTTTTACCAGATTCCATGTTTGAAAGAAATCGCTCTAAAAAGCAGAACTTCTCACAAAAGTATATGATTATGCAAAACGTGTTTACAAATACGTCTTTCGGATACTTACGTCAGGCTGGTCTGATGGAAGTCCTTTTCTCCCGATCAGCAATATGCTTCTTTCCTTCAAAAATAAGAAGATCTAAATCAAGGAAGAAGCTATCATGAATAAAAGAACTGTCGGACACAAGAAATGTCAGTTGTTTATTTGAAAAGGTACATCTGTAATGCTGGAATTGTTAAAATGTGCGAAGAGTTCTACTATTCTGGCAAAATATGATATGTCCTCAACAACTATCTACAGTAAAAACAAAAAACGCAGGAGGCGTTCCAAATATCTTTTATCCGTAATGATTGGGGTTATAAAAGACGGAAAAAGTATTCTTTTCGGTAGTTTATGTTTGGAATAAAAATTACCGAAAAGAATACCTCTATATCATTTCAACTCAACTAATACGGGATTGGATGAAAATGAGATTGTCCGCACCTATGGAAAATACTGGAATATTGAAGTGTTTTTCAAATTCTGTAAAAGTTATCTACATTTAAGTCAAGAATGCAGACTCATCTTCTATGATGCAATGACGGCACATACCGCAATAGTATTTGCCGGATATATGATGTTATCCCTTGAAAGCCGTGAATCAAACGACGAACGGTCTCTTAGTGAACTCTTTTTATACTTTTCAGATGAAATGTCTGATATCAGATGGATACAGGCATTCCAATTATTACTTCAAATGTTCTGGGAATTGCTTGCAGACAACTTGAATATAGCAGATGATAAAATCGAGATATTAGCAGATGCATTTATTGATATTATTCCTACTCTGTTGAAGTCGAAACTACAAGCAACGTAAATCATAGAACATTGACAACTGAATTATTGCCAGTTATTGAATTTTCAAGGTGCATAACTAAAACTTATGTTTAAGTGAGACTATATTTAAGATTTAGCTATTTCCCAGCACTTAGCTGATCCAATAACTGCCTATATTTTTCTTGATACCGGTCAATTTCTGCCTGCGACTTCTTTTTCAACTCTTCCATCTCCTGCATATGTGCCTGATTAATCTCCAATATTTTTTTCTCATGCTCCAGTTTCGACTTTTCTTCTACCAGCCGCACAGTTTCTTCGCGGCGAATGGCTTCTTCTTTTACAATTTCCTTTTCCTGAAGAATTTGTCTATTCAAATCACTGACTTGTCTTTCCAACTCCTGGTTCTGTTCATCTAATTGTTTCTTTTCTTCCAACACGCCCTGCGCCTGCTCTACCATCTCTTTCATGGCATCCATTTTCGCGCGCAGTTCTTTACAGGTTTCCTGTAAAGAATCGTTAAGCGAACTCTTATCACTTAATTTTTCCTCAAAATCCAATTTCTGAGCTCTTACTTGTTTATCCAGTTCCTCATTTTTCGTAAGAAGCTGCCCATAAAGCTCCTGTGTTGTCTCATTCTCCTGCTCTGCGTTTTTCTTTTCTTCGCTAAGCATTGCCATTCGCTGCTGAAGTTCCTGAATTACTTGATCTTTTGATACAAGAAGTGAATCATACTTAGCACCAATCGTTTTCTCCAAATGCTGTTTATTTTCCACTTGAACTAAAAAACTTTTCATAATCATGTTCGTATATGACTCAATTTCTTCAATAATCTTTGCATCTTCTCCAAAAACACCTTTTGCTCTTTGAAGCTCATACGCCGCAATCATTTTTAAAAACGCATCTTTCTGTGAATAACCATCTCCCAATTCATCTGTAATATCTTTGATTTTTTGTTCCATGGCCTCAGTTACTCTATAAGACCTCGTTTTTAATTTTTCGTTATCCAACATTGGGTCTAATCCCAGCACCTCTTTCTCTAGTTTCTCCATATACATTATCCCCTTTTTTTTACTTTGATAACATCATTATATCCCATTGCCCTTGATTATGCAAGCAAATTTCTATTGAGTTATATATGTGTTTAACGTGTTTGTGTTATAACATATTATCATTACATTTTTTTCAATTCTTTCGTATCTTTATTGTGTTATATTTATATAATGTGTTTGTGTTATAACATATTCCTATCTATTTCTTTACAAAATCATCTTGCCATATTTCACAAGGCTTGCTATACTAAGACATATTGATTCCGCATTCCTTTTGGAATTCTGGTATAGTAAAATTCCTGGAGACAGGTTTCCTTGTATTTTATACATCCCGAAAACCATTTTATTAAACCAGAAAGGAGTCATACATGTTCCAATATACACCATTTGAAAAAAGCCTGTGCGCAAATGCCAGGCTTTTTTCCATTACAAAAAAGAATCTCGATTTATTTTTATTGCTTCAAACAAACACCATCACTTACCGGCAACTTCACTTAACCAAACTCCACGGACTCACAGAAACTTCCGGAAGGCTCTCCTTAAAACGTCTGGAAGCCGAAGGTTTCATATACAGCAAGCAAGTCACTGCCAACAGTCAGATAAAATATTTTTACCTTAGTGCAAAAGGACGTGTTTTTTTAAAAAAGCTGCTCCCCTCTGAATATGCCCAATCTCTTCACATTAATTGGGAAAAGCGTCCCCCTGCAGGTATCCAGCAACTTTTTCACAGAATTCATGGAAACGATTTTTATTTTTCCTACATTTCCCTTCCCACAAGCCAACCTCGTCCATGGATTTTAGAGCCAAGGTTACCAGGAATTTCCAACAATCACAATGTCCCTCCTCGAAGTGACGGTTGCCTATATTGTGATTGTTTTACATACTACATCGAACAGGATAATGGTACACAATCAGAAAACATACTTCTCAATAAACTAAAAAACTATATCCAGGGAGGCTTTTTTAATTCAAATTCCAAAAACAGACTGGTGTTTTGCCTTGCCTTTCCACACCGTAAGAAATCAGCGCAAAAGCCTGCTTTTTCTATTTATAAATTACTCCTAAAATTCACAAAATTATGGGAATTACTAGAAAAAACACACAACATAGAATTGGATTACCCTCAATTCCTGCAGACCCTTTCAACATCACCACTCAAAGAAACCGTTACTCTAAAAGAATTTTCTGGATTTGAAAATATATATCGCCTGCACCCTGAAATCCAATCTGCAAAGGACGCTAACGCCCTCAAGAAAGCATATTTGCACGTTTCGGCTACCTCACAAGCATTAGACGAAGAATTAGACACCCTTTTTCAAAAGCGTCTCAAATCGCATTTTTCGAGTTTCTACGAAGATGTCGATCCACAAATGCTTTTAAGTGCCTTAGAAGGAATCCCTTTATACGTATGCGCAAATCATCAATTACCAAGCTACATTCCTTTGATTGCCGCCGAAGATACTTCTTTCCAAACAAAAATTTACGAACTTTTGTTTTACAACGGCTTAAACACTGATAATTGGCATTTCCATTCACCCATAAAATTTCACAACACTATTAATTTCACTTTCCGAATGGGACTGCAGCATAGTATTTACGGAACTCTTGCCATAGAATTTCCTTCTATTGACCTGAGTTCCCATATACGTATCCGTCACTTTTTTAAAAACAGCACAAAACATACACAGGTAATCTTACTGTTAATTGGAAAAAGAAAGGATATTACGAATTACTGTAATACTTTTTTAAGCAAATGCCTATATTCCGACACCATACACCTGCTGTTTGCAGATATTGATTCCATATACCAACCCACCCCTGCACCTATTTACCAGATTACTGAAGCAAAAATAACATCTCAAATTCTTTTAGAATACGATGAATTTGATGAACAATTTCACATTATTAAGAAGGAGGAAAATATCTTATGACGCAATGTCATTTAAAAAAACTGCTAAAACAATTTAGCCACGACAAGCATTCTGCTTGCAAGAGTAAACACATTTTCAATATCTTATGTGCCATCTTCACACTCGGATCCATTATATATGGTATCCTTCTCCTTTTTAGTCTTTACCGTTTAGACTACACACTAGCTCCTCACGGAATATTATTCCGTACAGTTGCGCTCTTATTTCCTCCCCTTCTGTGGATTGCAGGCACTGGCACCTGTCACCTAGATTTCCACAGATACAAACTATGGTTTTTTATTCTTATTTCCGTTTTTGAAACCACGATCCTCACAGGCATTTTATTTCAATTATTGTCAGTACTTTTTCTTCCTCACATTATGGCAATAAAAACAGATGCTATTTTCACTAAACGAATGGTGCTTTTTCTGGCAAGGATCATAGTAGAACTCCCACTAGGAGTTTTTATATACCTTTCCTTAAAAAGAATCCTTCATTCTGTTCAAGATGAAAAGAGCAGGGATGTGCTACTCACCTTCAAAATCACTAATATTTTAGGCAAAAGAACCGACCGCAAAAACGTCTCCTACCCACTCTCTATCGCAAAAGATATGACGAACGGGAAAACCATTGTAATTTCCGAAAAGGATCGTTATCTGCACACTCTTGTAGATGGTACTAGCGGAACCGGAAAAACCTCCTCCACGCTTCTTCCAGCCATAAAAAACGATTTAGATGCCCGTTGCAGAGCAGAAGCCCTTCAGCTCAAGGACTTACATCCCTTCGTAGAAAACGGGAAGTTTATCTATAATAGTAAAGATAATTTCTTTTCTATAAACAAATTCTCTCCTGCAGATGATTTAAATACTTCAGAGAAAGCAAAGCTTTCCGAAAAATTGGAGGATTTACATCTTAAACACCAAGTCTGTGGAATTACCGTACTTGCCCCAGATGACTCTCTGTGCGATGATGTCGCCCGCCTCTGTGATGCAAGGAAAATTCCATACCATCGGATTGACGGAACAAGGGACGCAGATGGCAATATTAAATCAAATTGGACTGGTATGAACCCCTTCTATGTTTCTCCAGCACTCAGCAAGGACCAAAAGCATCAGGCAATCGTAAAAAAGGCGGTTGTTTTTAGTGACGTAATGCAGGTAATCACCGATTTAAAAGGAAAAGCAGACTCTTACTTCACCGGTCTCAATCGGCAAATGATTGCCAATCTATCAATCCTTGTTATGAACACTGTACCGGCTCTTTACCGGCGTCAGGCAACTCCTGCCGATTTGCAGGCACTAATCAATAATTTTGATTTATTACCCGAACATGTATCAAAGTTGGAAACGATAGATAGCAATACGCAAAGATACACTTTTATAATCCAATACATAAAAGAAGATTTATTAGGAAAAGGAAGAACAAAAATGGAAGACCAGAGCAGAGGAACAAGAAATATCATTAACGAATTTCTTCTAATGCCTCATTCCAAAGAAATCTACTGTTCGCAAACTTCCATTGACTTTGACCGTGCCCTCATGAATAGCGAAGTCACATTATGCAATTACGATCTCGCAAGCGGAGATAGTAACGCTGTTGCATTTGGGCTTTTTTTCTTATTATCATTTAATAATGCTGTTTTATCTCGTCCCGGAACAGAAAACACACGGACGCCACATTTTTTCTATATTGATGAACTTCCGGTATTATTACATAGTTCTTTAGAAAAAAACTTTTCCTTGTTTCGGAAATTCCGCGTAGCGATGTTTTGTGCAATACAAACACTAGATCAATTTGAGAAAAACGAACTCACAAAATACCTAAAAGGTGTTGTTTTAGGTTCTGCACACATTTTCGTTTTCGGCAGATCTGCACTTTCGGATATGGAGATTTTTTCTGCCATGGCAGGTATAGAGGACAAAATAGAAGAACAGCACGCAACATCCGAGACCTCTCTATCCGGAGATTCACCAACCCTTTCCTATTCTTCTCGGGAAACGCCAATGCAAAAGAACAAAATAGAGGAAATTGATATCCGCCTACGTGATTTTCAAGAAATCACTTTGTTTACCACCCGAGACGGACGGCCGCTTCCTCCAATCCACGCAAAAGTCTCTTTTTTAAAAGACAACGATTGGAATCCAGAACCAGCACAAACCTCCGCTTTTATAGATAAGTTTTTATCCTCATATAAAACCGTTTCTTCCGACAATGAAACTTCCGCTTTCGCTGAAGACTTTTTTAAAAATCATAAAAACATACTATCCTCATATACCACAAAAGAAGAATCTGTTCCCCTCAAAAAAGGAGAACCTCATCCAAAGTCTTCCAAAGCAGCTGATAACTCATCCTCTGTTCTTCCTAATGGAAGCGAAACTATTGACGACTTATTCGAAAGAGAAAGGAACACTTTATGAACAACATAACAACTTATTTAGAGCACTTTCCTTCATCATTACATAACACTCCCTTTCACCTTCCAGAAAATTTTTCTATGTATTGCGAAAACCACAATAAGAACTGCACTCATGCAGAAATTGATTGCTTAAATGCGAAAGGGATTTTGGGTACTGTGGATTTTACAATCATGAAACTTTTAAAAGAATATTTTTTTCTTAATACATACAACATAAAATACGCCCTTGATCACATTCTTGATGAAAATTACAAAAAACCATCTTATAACAAAAATCTCAAGAAACTCACCAAAAGTGGCATTCTCCTAAGGCATTCTTTATGCGATTGCAATAAAACAACGACACAAGAACACCAAACCCCCGGAAGTCCTCTTCGCTTTTATTCCCTGTCTCCCGGAGCTCAATCCTATATGACAACACCGACAGATATATCTGCTAATCTTTTAGAACACTGGGAAGATTACAAAATTATGGAACTGCTCTCCATCAATCAGCTTTTATTAAGAATAGAAAAACGCAACATTATTCAAAAACAGCATTATGTCCGTAAGATAATCGGACATCACAAATTCATGATTGACTGCCATTTAAAATATCATGTTGATACCCGCAACATTCCCTCTCCTATTTCGATTTTTTTGTTTTCATGTCGGACACACGAAGAAAGCAAAAAAGATTTCATCTTACGTATTTATTTGTTTTTACGCTGGATGGATCAGCACAAAATCGAATATCCTTCACACATGATTTTAATTTTATGTGAAAGCATAACAGAACTTCCCCTCATTCACAGTTCTATCATGACACTCCGAACACAATACAAATATCCGATCTATTACACCTTCGATACCGAGCTATTAAATATTCCTGTATTTTCTTCACTGTATCAATGTGTATTATCCAGTAACACCGAAAGTTTTAACATAGAGCATATCCGTCTTATTATTTAGAAAACATACCAGACCCTCATGGTGAGGGTCTGGTATGTTTTTGTCGTATTTGTCATTAAAACTTCTTTTTTGTCTCAACTATTCGATTAATTATACTTCTTTGCCTTAACTGTAAGATACGAATATTCTTTTCATGTTATGATTTTTTCAAATATTTTTTATTTAACACCGAGCAAAACCAATGTTCATTTCATTTTGTTTTGCCATCCTTGTATATACAAACAATTGTTTCACAAGTTGAAACATTATTATTTGCAAATACACTTGTATTTGCTTGGCTTAAGCCTCGGAGGAATCATTATGGGTACATTTCAAAATGTTTCCAAAGCCGAACCATGTGCAATTTGCGGCAAACCAGATTGGTGTTCTGTATTTCTACCAGATACCGTAGCCTATCCCGGACAAAAACTATGTGTTTGCCGACGGATATCAGACCCTGAAATTTCAAGTCCCATCAACGGGAAAACTTATTATTTCATCAAGGAATTTAAAGATTCTTCTGCTCTGTATTCAGATGTGATAAAAGACAAAAATCTTTCTTATTCACCAAACCATTTTGTCCATATTTCGAATGCAGGCGCAGGATTCCCACACACGGAGCCCAATTATGGAATACCACCGTTAAAGAATTCCGAATTGGATCCTATTTATCGTTCATTCATGCAGCAATTAAAACTCAGCAAACAACATCAGAGAAAACTTCTTAGTGACGGGTGGAATAAAGACATGATTCTCTCCGGGAAAATCAAATCCTTACAACTCATCAAAAGGTACGATGAGTCAAAGGGATTTCCTACTGACCGTGAAGAACGTTTGAAAATTTGTAATGAACTGCTTAAAAAGCACCACTCACTCAAAGGGGTACCTGGTTTTTATCAGGATGACCTTGGCCGATGGACCTTTTCAGGAAAATCGGGAATGTTATTTCCACTCACGGATCGAAACGGCTATTTATATAGACTCCGGCTCCGCCTGGATCACCCTGACATGGATGAAAATGGAAAAGAAAAAAATAAGTACAAGAATTTTTCCTCGTACTTTCCCTCCAAAGAGAATGATCGTGTTATCAATGGATTTCTTAATGGATGCCGCGCCGGAAGTCAAATTGGATTTTATTATAATCCAAAACGTGACACTCCAAACTTCTGCATTATAACGGAAGGCGAAAAGAAGGCTATCGTAGCAAATTATATTTTGCACTGTATTGTTATCTCAATTCCAGGCGTGAATAATTTTTCAAAATTATCCGAAGCAGATGAAGAAGGCATTACACTCTACGATTATCTGCATTCGATTGGCTGCCAAAAAATTGCTACCGCTTTTGATGCTGATAAGTTAGTCAATAATTCCGTCCTACAATGTGAAAATCATCTGATAGACGCAATAAAAAAAGCAGGGTTTGAAACTTATATTTGCAAATGGAATTTCGGTTTTGGAAAAGGATTGGATGATATTCTTTTACTTGGCATTTTGCCCGAATATATCCAAATCTAAGTAAAAAGAGGATGGAATGTACCCATCCTCTCAAACCCTCACCATGAGGTTCTATTTTTCCTGATTTAAAATATCAATTTTTGTCTCTATACTTTCTTTCAATCCCATCAGCACTGAAATCACATCCGGAATTTCTTCTTTTTTAAAAAGCGCATCTTTATCCAACACTTCATGCAACTCTTTTGCAGTTTTTAAGACAACCTTCGTCCCATTTTTTCTACGCACTCTTGCACCACTATTGTCCGTTTCTTTTATGCCATCGATGTTTTCAATCTCCTGCTCATTTTTCAATTTTTTAATCAGTGTTTTAATCCAAGTGGTAGGTCCGTTTTTTTTCCCTCCCCGTTCTTTTTCCAAGATTGCCTTTTCTAACAGCTTTTGTTTTTCAACTGGCAAATTACTTGCTTCCGCAATATAAGACCAAGGATATTCCGGTCTATCGACGATTTCCTGCAGTTCTGGAATCAAATTCAAAAGCCGACGGTATTTCTCTACATTTTTTACTGTCATTTCAAGATCTAAAGCTACCAACTCATTTAATGAAGTAATTTCATCCTCTCTTAGCAGCCCTTTTTCTCTTTTATAACTCAATTCTTCTTTGTGAGCTTGATATAACGTTTGTGCAAGATTAGCCATCTGCATAGGCTTTAATTCCGGTCTGTTATGTAAATTGGCTCCGGTCAGACGGAGTACTCGTTCAAACTCCGTTTCAGGTGTTTGCGTTACAAGAACCGGATACGTTGAGAACCCCGCTTTTTTTGCTGCATATCGCCTTCTATGTCCGGCTTCTATCATATACTTCCCATCCCCCACCGGATAAGCAAGAATCACCCCCTGAAAACCTCTGTTCTTCATAATCTCAGACAATTCTTCCACTTCATATTCTCCATACAAGCTAATATTTGACGGATCATCTACGAGTTGGTCATCTGTTACATGAATAATGCTTTCTTTCAAATCGTCTGGCAATTCATTCACATTCGTTCCGCTGATTTCCTCTGCATCAATTTCTCTATTCATTTCTGTAGTTGCACTTGCCACCCTTTGGAGTCTTGCTTTATGTTTAAATGACTGATTTTTCAAACTCTTTGCCACTTTTATTCTCCCCTTTGCTTTTTAATTCTTTTTTCTATTTCTTTCGCTAAATGACTATAATCCTCCGAAACATCACTTGACGGACAACAAATACATACTGGAGACTGATTCAGTTCACTTATTTGTGTAGATCTATAATCATGCCTGATCAACGTGTCAAACATTTCTAATTCATCTTTCGTCCCATCTTCCTTACTCTCATTCCAGGTACTTGACTGATCGTTTTTATACATCTGTACATTAATATAAAACAATCCGAGCACACGCAGGTTTTTGTTCCCATACTCTTTTCTCGCCTCTTTACATTTATCAATCACGTCAAAATATCCATTAATACTTGATCCTTTTGCCAAATGCATCGGAACAATAATATAATCGCACGCCACCAAATACATCATAGTTACCAGATTATGTGCTGGTGGAAAATCAATAAATATGTAGTCATAAAACCCATCTAACAAATCCAGCTTTTTCCTTAATATGTCTATGCTGTCTTCATCAGGTCCATAATAATCCATATCCGAACTTCCTAATACAACATCTATCTTTAAACCTATCTTCTTAAATTTATTTTTCCACTTTCGTCTCGCACTATATTCTTTTGTCTGAATTACGTTAAAGATATTTAAATCCTCTTCCAGAGTTTCATATAATGTATCAACACCCTCCCGGATTTTCCCGGTATCCGGATTAAATATTGTATCATCTTCCTCGAAAAAAAATTGGGACAAATTCATTTGTGAATCTCCATCAATCAAAAGTACCCTTTTCCCTTCCAATGCCATTTGACAGGCAATATTGATAATCGAACTCGTTTTGCCAACTCCACCTTTTCTGTTATAATCACCAATTACATACGCCACAACATAACCTCCTTTTATTTGCAAAAACCTCACGGTGAGGTTTTTGTTTTTAACCATATATCTTATCTTTGTTTTTATTATGGCATAGTATTTTTTATTTTTCAACTTTATTTTATAATAAAAATATAAATTTATAAGAAATTTATATTTTACGAAATAGTTTTTTTAAATTGTCACTTACTGCAGAAAATAATTAAAATTGAACGTTATTGACGTTATGGCAAAACCATATCGCAAATCAGAACATACGTTCTTTTATGATTTTGACCCTCACGGTGAGGTTTTGCATTTTGAGTCAATACTTTTTATAATTTTCTTCTTTTTCCAATTTGACAAATAGCTTTTTACTTGCTATACTTATAAAAAACTTATTTCTTACAGATATTGTCATATGATTATATCGAAAGTCAAATCCCTAGAAATAGGTTTATAACTATTAGTTAGACATCTTCGGATGTCTTTTTTTA
>ERZ791785.964-NODE-964-length-17715-cov-5.544734_pt1 | contig 17715 bp, 15 predicted proteins | sample MGYA00509947_ERZ791785 | MGnify/ENA primary metagenome ERZ791785 (study PRJEB30046, sample SAMN00791982) | human gut metagenome | study: EMG produced TPA metagenomics assembly of the A metagenome-wide association study of gut microbiota in type 2...
GTAAAGCCAAGTATTTTCAATAAATAAATTTAACTAGCACAACGAGTTAATTAATAATTATTATATTGTTTAAGCATATATCTATATTAATTATTATCTTTTAACAAAATCCTATCCTCTTCAGTGATAGGTCTTAAAACTTTGCAAGGATTACCAACAGCTATAACACCTGGTGGAATATCTTTTGTAACTACACTCCCTGCTCCTATCACACTGCCTTGACCTATTGTTACACCTCCACAAACAGTGCAGTTTGCACCTATCCATACATCTTTTTCCAATGTAATTGGCTTAGAAGTTCCAACACCCATACCACGTTCTTTTGCATCAATGGCATGACCTGCACAAGTTAAACAAGTTCCAGGTCCTATAAAAGCATTCTCACCTATATGTATTGGCGATGTATCAAGCATAACACAGTTATAATTTATAAAAACTAAACCCTCAGTATGAATATTAAATCCATAATCACATTTAAACACTGGCTCAATAAAAGTCAATTTACTACAAGTTCCTAATAATTCTTGTAAAATCTCACTACGTCTTTTATTATCATCTGGTCTTGAGTTATTAAATTCCCATAATAAATTTTTTGCTTTTGTTTTTAATGTCTCATCCATTTTTCCATATTTAGATATATATGGTTTATTGCTAGTCATAATTTCTTTAATTGTCATTATTTCTTCTCCTTTTACTTATTTTTATATTATATTTAAACAACACTTAAGTAATTTCCTTTTAACATTAAATTATTTTATAATTATCAAGAAATTACAATAAATATTTTTCTAAATTATGGATATAATTATAAGGGTATAATAATATATTTTCAATTAATCATAAAAAAATTCACTTCGCTTGAGCGACGTGTCGGCGAATTACTTTAAGCCACATGTGGCGCTAATTTTTATTTCGCCAACGATATATCTTCTTTCCCACTTTGAACAACGTGTTGGCGAAACACTTTAGATATATCCGTTGCTCAAAAACGATTAACCTAAATTTTAAAATTAGTATTATTAAAGGAGTAATAATTATGAATAGAAACGAAGTACTGGATATATTAAACTTTAGACATGCATGTAAAGAGTTCGATTCAACTAAAAAAATAAGTTCCGAAGACTTAGAAGTTATAATTGAAGGTGGTAGATTAGCCCCTAGTTCTGTAGGTATAGAACCTTGGCATTTTATTGTTATAGAAAATCAAGAATTAAAGGATGAATTAGGAAAAGTATGTTTCGGTGGAACAAAGCAAATACCTACTTGTAGTAATTTTGTAATATTTTTAACTAGAACTCCAAAGGAAATAAGATCAAATTCAACTTACATAGAACATTTATTAAAAGATGTACAACACCTTCCAGAAGATGCAGCATCTAAAATGAAAGAATTTCTTAAAACTGCAGAAGATATTGTAGGTGATGATAGAAATATGCAAGCTTATGCTAATGAGCAAACTTACATTGCTCTATCAAGTATGATGTTAAGTGCAGCTATGTTAAATATAGATTCTTGTACAATAGGTGGTATGGATAAGAAAGCTGTTGAAAAAATACTTTTAGATAGAGGTTTAATAGATACAGATAAATTCCAAGTAACTATAGGATGTGCTTTTGGATATAGAGTTAATAAAGCAAAACCTAAGTTAAGACAACCTATGAATGAAGTTGTTACTATAGTAAAATAGCGATATTTAAAATATCGCTATTTCTAATAATATTTATAGTTATACAAGTTATTTAGTTGCTAAATTAACCAACATATCTTTAAATTTATAATTTGTAAATTTTTTCAAAAAAACTATTGACGAAATTTAATAAATTTAATAAAATAATATTTATAACGGAGAGGTGTCCGAGTGGTTTAAGGAGCTGGTCTTGAAAACCAGTGATGCGGAAACGCACCGTGGGTTCGAATCCCACCCTCTCCGCCATATATGGGAATATGGCTCAGTTGGTAGAGCAATTGACTGTTAATCAATGGGTCACAGGTTCGAGTCCTGTTATTCCCGCCAGTAAAGACTCTTAGTTTATACTAAGAGTTTTTTTATGTATAATAAATAATATAAATACACCTCTTAATAGCTATTTTGCCTTGAGGTGTATTTGTATTTAATCTATTGTTGCATATTCATTTTTTAAAACATATTTTTTAATAGTTTCAATTACTCCATTTTCATTATTAGTAAAGTCTGTTTCAAAATTTGAAACTTCTTTAATTTTTTCATGACCATTTTTCATAGCATAGCTATAGTATGCATTTTCCATCATTTCTAAATCATTTAAGTAATCACCAAATACCATAGTTTCTTTTTTACTAATATTAAATTTCTTTTGAATTATATCTATTGCAGTTCCTTTGTTAGCATTACTACTATATATATCTAACCAATTAACTCCAGACGGTCTTACTATTATACCTGGTAAGTTAAATTTAGCAAACTCTTTATAGCTGTTAGTTTCTGTATTAACTAAATCATATATATTTACCTTAAATATTAAGTCTTTAACATTATTTAAATTATCTACATCAATTACGCTATCTTTATTTAAACATATATCTCTAATCTGATTTGCAATACTTTCATCTTCTATATAAAAACCTCTATCTCCAGATAAAGTTACATAAGAATTTGAAATATTTCTACCTATACTTATAAGGTTATCTATTGTATCTTTATCTAAAGTATTACAATAAATACATTCATCTCTATAATAAACACTTGAACCATTATCACAAATAAATATTATATCATTTTTATATTTCTCAAATCTATGTACTGCTTCTCTATAATTTCTACCACTTGCAATTGCAAATTTAATATTTTTTAAATTTAGTACTTCTATAATATTTCCAAACTCTTTTGGAATATTTCCATTATTGTCTAGTAATGTTCCATCCAAATCTGATGCAATTAATTTAATCATAACTATTCCCTCCCCCCTAATTTTATTTATATTAAACCTTAGCTATAAAAATTCACTTCGCTTAAGCAACGTGTATGCGAAACATTTCAAAATCTGTTATAGATATTATTTATTATTTTCTATAAAGCTTTTAACTCTATCTAAGCTTCTTGTTGCAGTTTTTTTGTACTTAAAGCTACTAAGTACTTTATTCTTATAAGTAGCAGTTGATAATCTTTCATCTAAAATACATATTACACACTTATCATCAACACTTCTTACTCCCCTACCCACTGCCTGTTTTAATGTTATTATCATTTGTGGAAGCATGAACCTAGCAAAATAGTTTGGTCTCATTTTTAATTTTTGATTAACTGGATCTCCTGGTGATGTAAAAGGCAATTTATCTATAACTATACATCTAAGTGATTGCCCTGGTATATCTATTCCTGTAAAAAATGATTTAGTAGCAAGTAAAGTACTATGATAATCTTCTTTAAATAATTCTGTAAGCTTATTTCTTCCCATATCCCCTTGTGCATAAATTTTATGACCTATATTTTTTTTAAGTAACTCTCTTTTACATAAACTTAAATTTCTATTAGAAGTAAATAAACAAAGCACTCCTCCATCTGTAGCCTTTATTATTTTTTCTATTTGATTAGTCATAGTAGCTTCAAAGTTTTCATCATTTCCTGGCACTGCATCCTTTGGAAGATACCATAGTTCTTGATTTGTTAAATCAAAAGGTGATTTACCCATAAACTCTACTACTTTATCTTTGTCTATTAAGTTAAATCCTAAGTTGTTTTTTAAGTATTCAAAATTCCCATCAACACTTATAGTAGCTGAAGTTAATATACAAGTTTTCTCAACTCCATCTTCTTCTTTTTCTAAAAAGTATCTTTTAAAAGTTTGTGATACATCTATACTTTTTTTACCGAGTACTACCACACCTTTTTCTATTTCAACCCACATTACTATGTTTTTATCCTGTAATATATCATCTACTCTATATATCATTTCTACCATATTTTCTATAGTAGTTATAAGAGTTTTTGTTACTACTAAAGCTGATTTAAAATCATCATTTCCACCATCGTCTTTTGGTGCATCCTCATTATTTTGGTTTTGTCCTTCTATATCTAAAACTTGTTCTACATTAAGTTTTACTTTTTTCAGTCTTCTAATAGTGTCATTTAACATAAACACTAGATTTCCATTATCTGGTAAATCTTTTTGACTATCTATTATTTTAGCTCTTAGGTATATAGTTTTTTCATATCTTTCTTCTATACCTTTGAAAAACTCCTTAGCATAGTTTGATAATTTTTCTGTATTTTCAAGTCCTAGTATTTCATTTTTACGACCTAGTTTATTTTCTATTTCTTTTATCTTTTTTTCTATATACTCTACAGTACCTATACTTACTTGACTTGAATTAAACTCTCTAAGTATATCTTCTGCCTCATGAGCTTCATCAAAAACTATAAGTGATGCATCATTAAACACTGAACTATTAGCATTCATACAACTAAATAACATATGATAATTTGTAACTACAACTTTTGCTTGTTGTGCTTTTTTTCTGTGTAAAGTATAAAAGCATTTATCTTTGTATGGACAAAAATTTGACTTACACTCTACACTATCTACTGTAGTTAGTTTTCTCATTTCATTACTTAATAAAAAGTCGCTTTTCGTTAAATCTCCATCTTCTGTTTTTTGATAATAACTCCATAACCTATCCATTTCATTTTTATTAGTTAATGTTTGTTTTGCAAAAAAGTCTTCATCTTCTAGCTTATCCATACATAAAAAGTTACCAATTCCTTTTAATACTGCTGGTTTTATATTATTTGAAACTTTCTTATTTGGATATAATTCATCAAAAACATCTAGTACAAAAGGCAAATCCTTGTTATATAACTGTTCTTGAAGAGATATATTTGAAGTAACTAAAACTATTCTTCCATCATAACCAGTTTCTATTAAATTCTTTATACTAGGTATTAAGTAAGATATAGATTTACCAAATCCACAAGGCCCTTCTAATATAAAGTGATTTTTATCTTTTATAGCTTTTTCAAGTAATATTGCTGCTTTTATTTGAGATACTCTTTTTTTATAGTTTTTATTTTTCTTTTTTAATATTCCGTTGTCTTTAAATATTTCCTTTATGTCCATAGTTATTACCTCGTTATATTATTTATCCTTTTATTGTACCATATATATCACGGTTATTTTAGCTATTGTATTTTTCAAATACTAAAGTATTATAAAAAATCTATACGGTTTATATTAATATAGATAAAGCTAATTATAAAAAATTAACTTTGTTTATATAAATAATTAATATTTTTTATATTTTTATGAGTATATAGTAAATTTTTCAAATATTTCAAACTATAATCTTATATTATATGAATTGTTTAGGCTAATCCATTATAATCAGAAGGTGGGATTTTATGAATGAGAAATATATAGGTATTATTATTCAAAACCAAGATGAAAAAATCCTTTTATATGATGATACTTATTATATAAAAATTAAAGTAAATGAAAATGATAATATAAATAAGATTATAGCCTCTAAAATAAAGGAAACTGTAGATATGAATCTATTTAAAATAATTGAAACTTATGTTTATACTCCGGATTCTAAATTAGTTGACCTAAACATCATATCTGATGAAAAATTTATTATATATTTGGTAGAGGTCTGTATATATCATAATGAATTTAACTTTATCAAAAGAGAAGATTTGTTAGAAATTATTACTAATCATAGTGAACGAGATTTTTTCAAAAAAAATTTTGTAGATCATATTTTATATGAAAGATCTTCACGCTCTTTTATATTTAACAACATATTAATTATGTTTAATTTATTAATATACTTAGGCTTTTCTATTTCATTATCTAAAGCTACATTTTTTGCTATGTTATTTCTAATATTTAGTTCATATTTTATTATATCTAAATATGTGGTTCCTAAGTTCGTAAGATTTTTAGTAAACTCTAAAATTAGTACAAATACTATTAATAAACTTGATTTTCTTTCTTGTTTTTTATTAATCTTTCTTCTTATAAATATATATATTTTATAGTTTACTCGTTGTGCTAGTTAATTATAATTATTGAAAATGCTAGAGTCCAATAGGCTATATTTTGATAGTTAAAAAGTCTTATATAGTGATTTCAATATGTTTAGTAAAATAACTAGCACAATAGATTAGTTTACTTTTTTTTAATAATAATTAAAAAGTCAAAGAATACAGTATTAAATTATTATATTCTCTGACTTTAGTTTACATAACTTAATTATTAAAATTTTAACTTCCTAATACTTAAAATTTTAATAAATTAAACTATCATACTTCAATCTTATTGCTCAGACTTATATCTAAAATTTATCATAATTGGATAATGATCTGATAAATCTACCCCTTATTGTATTTATTTATATATCCATATTATTTAATAATTTTTTAAGCTCTCTTAACTCATTAATAGATAATGTTATACCCTTACCCATTTTAGCATGATCTGGTGCCCAATCTCTTAAATCATATTTAGCTTCTCTATTATTCCAGCTTATAAGATTTAACTCTTTTGTCCACCCCGTACTACTTTCTGATACTGCTCCAATTTCTTCTACTATATCATATTTTATATCTGCCATTTTTATAATCCTTCTTTCTCTACTTAGTTTATCTAGTAAATAATATACCATTATTTTACAAATTTTTAAAATAATATATACTATCATTATAGTATAATTTTACTGTATATTTTTTCCACAATTTATACTTTTTCTAAAGTATATATATATTCCTCCTATACCTATAGATATTATAAAAAAGCAAGCTATAAATGCATATTTTAAATATATATCTGCATAAAAACCTATAATTATATTTATAAAAGCTGATATAATACTACCGAGCATTGAATATATAGATAAAATAGTAGCTCTATTTTTAATTATAGATTTATTCTTAATATCTAAAGCTATAGTAGATACAATAGATATTAATCCACTTAAAAGACATATAGCAATTATACTTATAAATATATTTCTTGTAAATATAAGTATAGCTACACATATTAGCATTATATTTAACATAAATTTTAATGTTTTATTTTGACCAAATTTTTCGCTAAGTATATAAGTTTTACAAGATAGTATTCCTAAAATCTCTGAAAATGCACTAATATAACCTAAATATTTAATATTAAATCCTATCTCTTCAAAGTGTATTTGACCTAAGTTTATACTTATACCATATGATATTTCAGATATTATAGCTATTGATATAACAAATACTAATATCCACTTTACATTACTAAAATCTTTAAAACTATCCTTTATTATTAATGATTTTTTATGATTTGATTTTTCGATCTTAACATCACTTGCAAAACATATTAATATAACACTTATACCATATGAAATAGTCGTCATAAATACTGCAACTTCCATTGATATAGATATGAAAAAATATGATGTTATAGCTGAAATAAAAACTGCTAAGCTATTAAAAGCATTGTACCTTCCAAATATTTTTTCACTCTCATTTTGATTACAGAAATTATATAAAAATGCTATATCACACCCTGAAGATCCGGATATTCCAAGAGCTGTAAGTATTGTTTGACATAAAAAACCTAAAAATTCATTGCAAAATAATAAACTAGCTCTTCCTAAAAAGAATAATAAATAAGATATAATTAGAGTTTTTTTATAACCATATTTATCTGCAAAATATCCCCATGGAATTTCAGTAATAACAACTACAAATAATAATATAAACTCTAAAATAAAAAACTGACTTATAGATACTCCTCTTTCTATTCTATATAAAAGGCTTATTGGTGCATAAAACACTAATCCTTGTAAAAATGATATTATATACATTAACTTTAAATTTCTTTTCATAAATTTGCCCCCTAGTTTTATTTTTAACTATTAGGGGCTTTAACATCTAGCATAAATCTGATTCCTCCTAACTTTACGTCTATATATTTTATATTCTAATTATATCTTACTATAATAATTTATTCATTAATATATTAAGTAAATAATCTGTTGTGCTAAGTTTTACTAAGTATACGTAAATTACTATATAAATTATACAGTTTTTTAACTATCAAAATATAGCTTACTAGGATTTAGTATTTTCAATAATTATACTTAACTAGCACAATTAGTTGAATAATATAAAAGTACTAAGTATAAAATAGATTATAATCTATTTATATTTAGTACTTTTAATAACTATATATTATTTATCTTAACAACCCTCCCAGGTATACCAACTACAGTAGCCCCTTCTGGAACATCATTAATGACTACAGAGTTAGCACCTATTTTAGAATTTGAACCTATACTTATATTTCCTAATATCTTTGCTCCTGCTCCAATTACAACATTATTGCCTACAGTCGGATGTCTTTTTCCCTTTTCTTTCCCTGTACCACCTAAAGTTGTTCCATGATATATAGTTATTCTGTCACCAAGTTCTGCAGTTTCGCCTATAACAACACCCATACCATGGTCAATTAATATTCCTGCTCCAAGAGTTGCCCCTGGATGTATCTCTATTCCTGTTAAAAATCTTGCTAATTGAGAAATTAATCTTGCTAAAAAAAGTAAATTTTTCTTGTATAAAAAATGTGAAAGCATGTGTGCTAATCTAGCATGTATCGATGGATACAATAAAAATACTTCTAACTTTGTTCTAGCTGCCGGATCATTTTCCATGATATATTCTATATCTTTTTTAATTTTATAAAACATATAAATCGACCCTTTTTTATTAAAATTTACTTTCCTTATTGCATAAATTATATAATTAAAATATTCCTATTGACATATATTTGTCTATTCCATCCGGTGCTACTGTAACTAACTTTTTATCAGGATACATTTCACATAATTTTAATGCAGCATATACATTAGCTCCTGATGATATTCCAACTAATATACCTTCCTTTTGGGCCATTATTCTAACACCTTCATAACTTTCTTCATCAGTTATAGTCATAACTTCATCTACAACATTTTTGTTATAGTTTTTAGGTATAAATCCAGCACCTATTCCTTGTATCTTATGAGATCCTTTTTTATTTTTAGATATAACTGGTGAACCTTCAGGTTCAACTGCAACTACTCTTATATTTGGATTTTGTTCTTTAAGATATTTGCCTACTCCACTTATAGTTCCGCCTGTTCCAACGCCACATACAAATATATCTATATCCTTAACTTGACTATATATCTCAACACCTGTTGTTTCATAATGTGCTAAAGGGTTATATTCATTGTCAAATTGTTTTAAACTTATATAATTTGTATTTTCACTTAAAAGTTTATTCATCATTTCTATAGAGCCTTTCATACCTAAAGACCCATCTGTTAATATAAACTTAGCTCCATATGCTTTCATAAGAGTTCTTCTTTCTATACTCATAGTTTCTGGCATTACTATAATAACTTTGTACCCTTTTAAACTTCCTATCATAGACAAGGCTATACCTGTATTTCCACTAGTTGCTTCTACTAATACATCACCTTTTTTTAATATTCCATTTTTTTCAAGGTTTTCTACCATATAATAAACTGCTCTATCTTTTATACTCCCTGCTGGATTATACTTTTCTAGCTTTACATATAGATTGGAATTTCCTATATTATTTAATTTAATCATAGGAGTGTTTCCAATCATATCTAATACATTATTATTTATCATGCTAATCCCCTTCCACTTTATTTAGTTCATTTATTCAATTCATACATTTAAGGTATTTTCATAGCATTTTAGTATGAATTTATACCTATTATATTTATAGATATTCAATTTCTAAAAAGTATAATATACTTTTTAATATAAAATTTATAATTATTTAATTTTAAATGTATAATCTTCAAAATCTAGTCAATAATTTAAATATAATCCTCATTATATTACTCATAATATGCTCATTATTTTTTTATTTTTTATACTCCACAAAAAAGACAGGTTTTTAACCTGTCTTTTTATTATCTATTTAATTCTTTTATTACAAATTGTATATAAACATTTTTATAATGCATCCTTTTCTCAACTTACATTATCTATACTTTAAGTCTATATAGTAAAGATATAGTCCTTGCTATAAATTTTATAAGACTTTTAAATAAATGTATAACTTCTATATATTTGGGCATAATTTAAATACATCCTTATTATATTACTCATACTCATTTAATAAATATTTTTCATATTCCATAAAAAAGACAGGAATCGGGACCTGTCTTTTTTATATACTATTTATTAATTTTTCACTAAATACTAGTTTATTTTTAGAAAATGTACTCTTTTTCTGCTTTTTTATGATAATAGTCCATAATATAATTGATATTATAATATTTATAGGATTACAAAATAAATATACCTTTGATATATTTATTCCCATAGTAGAAGATGCTATGATTATAAAATTCCATAAAGTATGAAAAATTGCCAAAGGCAATATATTATTTAATATAATAGCCAGTGGTACAAAAACAAACCCTAATAAACTTGAAGCTATTACATTAACTAAAGCTTGAATTAATGTATTTCCAGCAAATATTGTTGTAATGTGCATAACTGAAAATCCTAAACTACTTATAATCATTGCACTTATTAAATGTATTTTTCCCTTTAATGTGTTTAGTAACATTCCTCTAAACATTATCTCCTCTGAAAATCCTGCTATTACAGTTCCTATTAATATAAGAACTATACTTATTAAAGTAGTACTATTAAAGTATGATATGTTTTTATAAATCCCTTCTATAAATTTATATAACATGGATATTAATATAAAAATATATGGTACAAACCATACTAACTTATCTTTTTTTATCTTTGAAAATCCTATATTCTCCAATTTATAGAATTTTTTTATAATATAAACTATATACCCTGATGATATAAGTTGAATTATAGAATTTCCTATTAATTGAGCTAAATTATTATCACTTGTGATATCAAAACTACTCATTATCATTGATCCAATTATCATTATAAGTTCATAAACTATTATTAATCGTATTGATATTTTTAAATCTTCCAAAGAATCCCTCCAATTCCTTTATTTCATTTCATTGTATTATAACATAATTTAACATTATTCTGTTCATCATATTAATAATATAGTTTCCTTATACGTAAAAAAGCCTTAAGTTAAATACTTAAGACTTTTTGCTATTTAAAACTTTATAAATCTAGATTTCTTTGCTTTAATTTCTCTTTATTTATTAATATTAAGCATATAAAAAATTCGCTTCGCTTGAGCGACGTGTCGGCGAAACATTTCATGTCGCCAACGACTTCGTCCGTTGCTCAAAATATTTTTTACGATAAAAACCAGTTGATTGATATTACTTACATTCAAAAGTTATCTACATTTTTTTAAATATTATAATATCCTTAAGCGTAAAAAAGGCTAGACTTTGGATACATCCATAGTTCTAACCTTTTTAACTATTTATAACTATTACTACAAAATAATTTGAAGTATATGTCCAACAATTATTCCAGCATAATTTCCTAAAACATATCCCCATACACCAGCTATCATTGTAGGAACTATTAAACTATTCCATCCTTTAGCTATAGCCATAGCCACAGCTGTAGTTGGACCTCCTATACAAGCATTCGATGCAAGTAATAGTTCGTCTAATTTAAACTTAAACATTTTACCAACTAGTAAAGTTACAACTAAATGTATAGACACTGCTAGTATACAGAAAATTAATATAAACGCACCATTTTTTATTATTTCAGATATAGATGCAGGTACTCCAAGAACTACAAAGAATAAATAAATTAAAAATGTACCTATTTCCTCAGCTCCGTTAATTTCTTCTAATTGTTTAGAGAACACTGTAGCCACTATTAACATTAAAGTTGTCATTATTAGATACATATTTCCCAAAATAGAATTAGCTATTTTTAATATCATATTTGAAGTAGGTATTATTGCTGAGATATATTCAGATAATAAATTAGATAAACTTGCTACTGAAAAAGCAATTGCTAAAGAAACAGCTATATCCTTTAATGATATCTCTTTTTTTGTCCAATATGTAGAACTTCCTCCACTACTTTCTTCACCTTCTGTAGCCATACCCCATTTGTTTTTGAAAAATAATATTGAAGGTATTGACATAGTTACAAAGAAATATACAGCCATAACTAAATTATCAGCTACTATTGTTGCATTAGTTATATTTTCTGGAGTTTTAAAAGCATTTGTCATGGCAACAAAATTAGCTCCTCCTCCAATATATGAACCAGTCATCATTCCAGCTATCTCAGCTATATGTGGTATTAGTGAACTTAGTAAAAATGCTGATATAAACGTACCTGCTACTGTTCCTAGTGCTGATACATGAAATGCACCTAACATTTTTCCACTTTCATTTTTAACCTTTTTTATATCTGCTTTTAATAATAATAGTGGTATTGCAACTGGTACTACATATGTCCAAACTGAATCATATACACTACTTTCTGTTGGTATTATTTTTAGATTTGCAAATATAATTGCTCCTAATAATGCTATTATTGCACCTGTTACCTTAGATGCCCATTTGTATTTTTGTTCAAGTACTATACTTATCGCAGACCAAACTACTAAGAACGTCCATAGCATCCACGTATTATCACTACTTATAAATGAGTTCATATTATCTCCTCCTATTTATGTCTTACTCAAAGTAGATTTTACTATATATAATATATTTCATCATAGAACCACTCCCCTTGCTTTTTCAGTATATAGTGGTCTATAAAATAATAATAGGATACCAATATTGGTATCCTATTTCATAATATATAAAAATTATGAACCTTAGTTGTATATTACATATATTAATAACAAAAACTAACATAGTCTAATTTTAATATATCATAAATTATAAAATTATCATATATAAATATTTTCAATATTAGTTTTTTAAAAGAGTAACATATGTATATGCAAAATCATATAGACTTAATAAAATAGCTAGACATTTAAATATTAATGCCTAGCTATTTTTAAATATTATAAATCTCATAATTATCTAACAGAACTTTTATTTATAATATTACAAATATATATTTTTTAATAATTAATTTTATGTTCCACAATATGTTTTATAAGGACAACTTGAAGGCTTTGGAAGCGTTGTATAATCGTCTTGATCATTTGAATAATCATATGGTCTTGAAAGTACATCAAGAAGCTTCATCATAACACTTAAATCACCTTTGTCAGCAGCTTCTATTGCTTCTTCTACTCTATGATTTCTTGGAATCACATAAGGATTAGATTCCTTCATAAGTTTATTAACTTCTTCACTTGAATTTGGTTGTCTTTTTAGTCTTTCTTGCCAATTATTATACCAATTTTTAAATTCATCGCTAATAAACATACCTTTATCCATATTATTTTTAGTAGTTAAAGAAACGAAAGTATTAGTATAGTCTTCATTATACTTTTCCATCATACTAAGTAAATCTTCAATGATAGCTTTATCTAGCTCTTCTTTATTAAATATACCAAGCTTTGATCTCATTATAGATATCCAATTGTTGTAATATATTTCATCGTAATCAGAAATAGCCTCTTGAGCTATATTTATAGCTTCATTTTGATCTTCATCTAGAAGTGGCAATAAGCTTTCTGCAAATCTACATAAATTCCATCCTAGCATTTTAGGTTGATTTTTATATGCATATCGACCATATACATCTATTAAACTAAATACAGTATCTAGATTATAAGTATCCATAAATGCACAAGGTCCATAATCAATAGTTTCTCCACTAATGGTCATATTATCAGTATTCATAACTCCATGTATAAATCCAATACATTGCCATTTAGAAACAAGACTTGCTTGAGCTTTTATTACTTCTTTTAAAAAGTTAATGTACTTATTTTCATCATCTTCTATATATGGATAATGTCTTTTTATTGAGTAATCAGCTAATTCTTTAAGTTGTTCTTTATTTCCCCACTGTGATATATATTGAAAAGTTCCAAATCTAATATGACTAGACGCCACACGAGTTAGGATTGCACCTTCTTTTACAGTTTCTCTAATTACAGTTTCTCCCGTTTTTACTACTGCCAAACTACGTGTTGTTGGAATTTTAAGATTATACATAGCTTCACTTATTATATATTCACGAATCATAGGTCCAAGCACTGCTCTTCCATCTCCTCCACGAGAATATGGAGTTTTTCCTGATCCTTTAAGTTGTATATCATATCTTTTTCCTGATGGTGTTATCTGCTCTCCTATTAATAAAGCTCTTCCATCTCCGAGCATTGTAAAATGCCCAAATTGATGACCTGCATAAGCTTGTGCAATAAAAGCACCTTTCTTTATAGTTTCACTCCCAGATAGTATTTTTACGCCTTCCTCACCTTTTAAATAATTACTATCTAATCCCAACTCTTTTGCTAATGTGTCATTTAAAATAATTAATTGAGGAGATGATACAGGATTTAAATTTATCTTACTAAAAAATACCTTAGGAAGATTTAAATAACTATTGTCTAGGTTCCATCCTATGTCTTTAGATTCTTCTTTATCTTTCATTTTTTCTCCTTTATGTATCGCTTATTAATTTACATTATATTAACTTGTAGCCTATATCAAACTTATGATATGCATTTTATATTAATTTATTATACCCTTATTAACCTTTTCTAATAATTTTCTTATCTTATTAGAGTTTATAAAGCCTAATAAAGAATTTATAGTTTCTTTATCAGCTGTTGTTGATATATATCTATTTTTTCCTTTTAATAGTAATACTTTAAAATACTTAGTATTTAAAGTTTAAATAAAATCAAATATAAAATAGTAGCTTAACTTATTATTTATATTACTTTTTTCTTTTTTTCTATCCAACATATTCCATATTTCGACACTTTATCATATAATATAATTTAGTAATTATTTGAAAGAAATGAGGATTTATATGAGAAAAAAACTTGCATGTATAGATATATCAAAACTACTTGAATTAAAAAAGATGTTACTAGAAGAAAAGTTTTTAAAAATATCAACTACATTTTTCTTAATATTTGACCCAGTATGTATATCTATATTTAACAATTATATTAGTAAAGAAGTTAGCGAATTATATCTATTATTAAGAATTGCAATGATGTTTTTCGCATTATTTAATCTATTTTTATTTACATCAAATGAGTTTATAACATTTTGTTGTAATCCATCAGTTGAAAAAGATTTAAATAATTTACGTGACTTAGATATTGAAAAATATAAAGATGCTTCTAATATTTTTAGAAAAATATTTTTTACTCATGTTAAATATTTATGTCTAATAATATTATGTGTAATTTGTTTATATAAAGGAACTTCAATAATTTTTAATTCAGATTACATAGTTTCTTCTCTTTGTATAATATTGCTTAATATATTGATTGGACTTGTTTCTATATTTATAAATAAAAAATCTAAAAGTATAAATATATCTTTTTCAAATCTTATAGCTATAATTAAATAATAAATTAATATATAAATCTCAAAGTTAAAAGAGTATGACTTGAAAAATTTTTAAGTCATACTCTTTTATAAAATTCTTCACATATCAATTATTTTGATTATCAAAAAACTATTTACTTTTATGCTTGTTTCATGATACTATAATATTACTTAGTTAATCAAAGTATTTGGAGGACTTATAAATAATGATAAAAATATTATGTGATAGTATAACAGATTTACCAATTGAAATAATAAAAAAACACAATATAGATATAGTTCCACTAACAGTTATATTTAATGAAAAAGAATATTTAGACAGAGTTGATATAACTACTAATGAGTTTTACAAAATGCTTAGAGAAAATGATACTATGCCTAAAACATCTCAGGCTACATATGCTCAATTTGTAAAATTCTTTGAAAAATATAAAGATGATGAAATTCTTTATCTTGCAGGTTCATCAGCTGCATCTGGAACTTACCAAAGTGCCGTGCTTGCAAAAGGAGATGTAGATGCTAATATAATAACTATATTTGACACTTTCAACCTTTCTATAGGTGCCGGTCCACTAGTTATAAAGGCTTGTGAAATGGTTGAAAAAGGATTATCTGTTGATGAAATAGTTAAGAACTTAGAAAACCTAAAAAATGATATAGAAGTTATATTCTCTGTTGATACATTAGAGTACTTAAAAAAAGGTGGTAGAATATCATCTACTAAGGCTGCTCTAGGAAGTTTACTTAATATAAAGCCAATACTTAATGTTAAAGATGGTTTAGTTGTTCAAAAATCTCAAGTAAGAGGTAAAAAACAAATATTCACTAGTTTAGTAAATTCTTTAATTGAAAAGTATGGAGATGATTTAACTGATAGAACTATTTTCCTTGGTTGTGGAGACAACAAAGAAGATTTAGAAACACTAAGAGAAACTTTATTAAAACATGCTAAGGTTAAAAATATTTACGATGTTAATATAGGATGTGTTATCTGTTCTCACTCTGGACCTGGAGTAATAGGAATATCTTGTATGTAATCTAAAATTCGCTTTGCTCAAAATATTACTTACTACAAAAAGTAGCTTATGATTAAATAAGCTACTTTTTATTATTTATTAAAATATACTTTATATTAATATTTTATATTATTTTAACATATAGATAGTAATATTCTTTACTCCCCACTCATTACATTTTGCTTCACTTTCCATAAATATATCTATTCTATTCCCTTTTATAGCACTTCCACAATCTTCAGCTGTAAATACCTTGTCAAACTCAGGTATATAAACTTTTGAACCATAAGGTATTACACTTGGATCAACTGCTATAGTCGTTCCCTCTGTAGGTACAGTACCTGTAGATGTTATAGTGTCTCCTGCATAAGCTGTAGCCTTAACATCTAAACTTACTGTGTTACTTTCATCAATATTAGATGCATCTATAACTTTATTACCAGCAGTTATATATTTTGTATAAACATATCCTACAGTATCATTTATTTTTACCTTACTCCAATCACCTTCATAATCTAATATAGTTACACTAGTATTTTTATCTAATACTTTATAGATATCTGAATTTGTTGACGCTCCTTTACGGAAGTTAACTCTATCTGAATTTACGTATCCATTATTATATGTTAATTCTTGTTTATTATCATTTTGTGTATTCTCATTATTGTTTATTGTATCGGCAAAGGCTAATTTGTTAAACCCTAACATAACAGTCATAGCAACTGTAGACATGATTAGTTTCTTTTTCATAATAGTCCCTCCAATTTTTTGTTACCGTTTTGTTACTTTTAGTATATCGTAAAATCTCTATAATGTCTTAAAAAATATAAAATTACATTTATTTACTACTTATTACAACTATTTCTATTTCAATTTTCATATATAAAATTTGCATTATATATCAACGCCTACGCCCTTTCTTAACTCTCTTTTTATTTATGATATTTAGATTCAAACTATATTTTTTATAGTAAAAATAAACAATCTAATTTTAAATTATGTAAACCTTAATAATAAAAAGCTCATATGGCTTTAGTGACGAGTCGTCGAATTAGTTTATACCGCCAATGATATTTCACTCGCTACCACTTTGAAAAACGTATTTAGCGAAATATTTCGGACACATCTAATGCTGAAATTATCATTTTTTATGTTTTAAATTTATTAATCTTATACAAAAATCTAAAATTTTTATATCATAGCTTCATTATACGTAAAAAATTCGCTTCGCTCATGTCGCCAACGACTT
>ERZ791785.970-NODE-970-length-17548-cov-9.200995_pt1 | contig 17548 bp, 18 predicted proteins | sample MGYA00509947_ERZ791785 | MGnify/ENA primary metagenome ERZ791785 (study PRJEB30046, sample SAMN00791982) | human gut metagenome | study: EMG produced TPA metagenomics assembly of the A metagenome-wide association study of gut microbiota in type 2...
CCTAAAATAAACTCTAAGTATTCCTTGCTTGATGCCATATTTCCACCTCAAATTCCGATTTTCCGCCCTCAGTATACCACGCTTTCCCCTTGCAGAAAAGCACCTGCACGAAAAGGGGCCGCCCGCAGATCCTCCGGCAGGCGCTTCAAGGTCTCTGCCCGCAGTTTCTGTGGCATCCCGTAAAAGGCTTCGGCAATGCCACCGCCGCCCAGCAGGCTGCGGTTGGCTGCATTCACGATGCAGTCACAGTCCAGCTTGGTAATGTCTCCCTGCACGATTTCCAGTTGGTTTTTGATTTGTTCGGAACGCATGGTATTTCCTCCTCAAAGCGTAGTTGCATCAAAATATACTCGTAAGTTAGTTTCTTGCGAGTATAATACTTCCTCCTCTGCACAAGGTCAAGCAGAACATTTTCAACGCTGCATCATCCCTCTGGCTACACGCCAAAACAGGCTCCTGCAAGCGTTTAACCACTGGCAGGAGCCCGTTTATTTCTTAGTGTTTCATCATCCACAGACCATGCAAGTTGCAGTAGGCGTATATTAACACCGACTTTGGGCTTATCGGCAATAAATTTCAATGGCTTTCTGTGCGAATTCTGCCGCACCTTCTCCCCCGGCAGCGTTGATGTTCTCCGTAAACTCGCCGCCGGCACCATACATCTGTCCAAGCCGATACAAAATGGGCTTCGTACAGGTATAGTAATTCTCGGTGATAAAGTCCTGCAGCTTTTTCACCTGCGCCTGTACTGCGGGGTCTGCCGGTTCTCTGGTTTGCAGCGTTCCGAATGCCGCTACGAGCCCCATCAACTGCTCGTTGATGCTGCCAGATTCCTTCTGCGTCCGCCGGGCATTTTTTGCCTCAAATTCCTGATACTCTGTAGTTTCGCCCCACTCTTTCTTTGCACGTTCGGCGTACTCCCTGATCTTCTGTGTGTCAAATGCGTTGAAGTCCATAACGTTTCCTCCTGTTGTCCGAATCTTCTCCGCAAGAGCGATCAACTTTTCCAGATGCTGTTTTTTCAGGTTCAGCAATGTGATCTGCTGTTCCAGCGCCTTTTCCCGGTCAAACTCCGGGTTTTTCAGAATTTTTCGGATATCCTCCAGTGAAAATTCCAGTTCTCGGAACAGCAAGATCTGTTGCAATCGTTCCAGTGCGGCATCATCATACAGGCGATAGCCCGCCCGTGTTCGATGCGCCGGATGCAGCAGACCGATTTTATCGTAATATTGCAGCGTCCGAATGCTCACCCCGGTCAGATTGCTCACTTCCTTGACAGTCATCATTTCGTTTTCCTCCCTTGCGACAAGCTCAGTATACGCTATGACGCAACGTCAGGGTCAAGTATTTTTTTTATAAAGTTTTCTTTCTGCCATTTGCCGTAAGCATCCCTATACTGTGGGGATACCCTCAGCTTCCCATAGCGATAAGCACCAGCACGACCACCACCGCGATAGCGATGAGGCAGCCGCAGCCGCTGCCATCTCCCCCGCCACCGCCGCCGGACGAACCGCCAAAGTTGCGGTTGAAAGCCGTCATGTATTGGGCATAGCCCGTGTCGCCCTTGCCGAAATAGCCGTAATCACCGTTTGCCATGGTGTTTTCCTCCATCCGAAGTGTGTTTTGCTTCTTCTGAGGTCATTTTACCAAAAAAGCTGTCCCATAAACATCTCTTTCAGCATTTCTTGTCATCTCATTCTTCCCGGATTCCCAGATATGCATCAATGTCCATGATCCCTTCCCCGCTGACCTCCACCAGATCTTCAAAGGGCACCACGGTGTCGCCCACCTGCAAGGTGCGGAACACCGGGTCGATGCGGTTTGCTTTTCCGGTCAGTGTGATGTAGTTACCCACTGCTGGAACCTCCGGGTGGGCGGTGTCTTCCTTGAAGTAGCGCACCGTGATGGTCATGCCCTTGGTGACCTGCATCAGCCGATCGGACAGAGCCGACATTTCTTCCTCGGTCAGAATGCGCTTGGGCACACGCTCGGTGCGCTGCTTTTCTGCGGCAAGCTGCTCATCATAACCCCGCAGTGCTGCAAAGGGAGAGAAGATCTTCGCCCGGTTCTGCAAGGTCATGCGGGGATGCTTGCGAAGGGATTCTTCGGTCTGGGGGCGCTCCATCTCTATGATGTCCCCATACTTTTGGGCAGTCTCTTGTCCAATCTTGCTATTTTTGTAGTTTTCCATCCGAACCTCCCGCGCTGTGCCCGCCGATCTGCGCGTTGCGCTGGCGCATGGTGGCACCTTCCCCGTAGCTGCTGGCTTTCAGCACGGCGTTTTTGCCGTACTTGTTCTTGATGCCCAACATGGCTTGCTGGAGTTTTTTCTCCTTTTCCAGCTTCTTTGTGTCCGTGAAAAAGTCCACCTGATAGATGCCCTCGTCCGGGGTGACCTTGTTGGCGTTGAGGGTGATGCGCCGCACCGTCAGTGCCGGGTCAGTGATGCGCTCAAACAGCTTTGCGCTTTCGTTGATAATCGTGCTGCCCAGATTGGTGGGAGCATCAAACCGGACGGTGCCGTGCGCCGCCTTGGGGATAACTCTGCCGTAGCGGTCGGTCTGGGTCAGACCACGGTAGCCGCCCTTGTCCACGTTCTCCCGGTCGTAGCCTATCTCCAAGGTGATGGATTCCGTCACCAGCTTCTTTTCGGTGAGCCGGAACATCAGAATCTCCGCCATCTCTCGGACGATGAGCTTTGCTTTGTCGTTGGGGTAAGGGCAGGTCAGCACCTGCCCCTCGCTGATGCTGTTGGTGCTGGGCTTGTAGCTTTTGATCTCGGCCATGCCGCAGGGCTCATAACCCCATGCGTGGTCGATGAGAATTTCCGCGTCCACGCCGAAAATCTCATACAGACGATCTTCTCCGTAGATAGAAAACCGTGCCAAGTCCCCCATCGTATAAATGCCGTGGGCTTCCAGCCGCTTGACGGTACCGGGACCGGTCATCCAGAAATCCGTCAGAGGGCGGTGGTTCCACAGCAGATACCGATAGGACTGCTCGTCCAGCTCTGCAATGCGCACGCCGTCCTTGTCCGCCGGGATGTGTTTTGCCACAATGTCCATGGCCAGCTTTGCAAGGTAGAGGTTGGTGCCGATGCCTGCCGTTGCGGTGATGCCGGTGTTGCACAGCACCTCCCGCACCATGGTCATGGCAAGCTCGTGGGCGCTCATGTGGTAATAGGGCAGATAGCCCGTCACATCAATAAAAACCTCGTCGATGGAGTAGGGGTAGATATCCGCCGGGGACACATATTTGAGGTAGGTCTTGTAGATTTGGGTGGAAACATCCAGATACCGCTGCATCCGGGGCGGCGCAACAATGTAACTCAACCCCAGTGCAGGGTCTGCGTTCAGGGCATTGGCATCAAAAGAGGTGCTGGCAAAGTGGTACTTGCCATCCTCTCCCCGGACTGCCTTTTTCTGCCGGATGGCAGTTTGCAGCCGCTGAGCGTTGATCTCTTTCACCCGCTGAACGGCTTCAAACAGCCGTGCTCTGCCGGGTATCCTGTAAGCTTTTAAGGACGGCGACACCGCAAGGCAGATGGTCTTTTCGGTGCGGGAGGCGTCCGCCACCACCAGGTTGGTGGTCAGGGGGTCCAGATGACGGTCTACGCACTCCACCGAGGCATAGAAACTTTTCAGGTCGATTGCCAGATAGGTGCGCTGCGCTGCCATACTTCAGCCCTCCTTTGTAAAATTCACAACTATTTATCTTATTATAATAAATCTTTACGCTGTTTTCAAGATAGAACGGCTATTTTATCTGTGATATAGACAACAAAAAAGAGTGGCAGCATTTCAAGCTGAAACGCTGTCACTTTTTTTATAGGGCTGCTGCCCTGTTTAATATAAGATCCTCGAAACGTGATGTTCCTGTTTACCCAGATACAGCTCCACGAACATCCGTCCGTTTTCGGTGTTACAGAGGTCCTCTTTGCAATATACCGACAAAAGACATTCATAGCAAGAATACAGCGATAATTAGTAGTTCATAAAAACGGTCAAGAATTGCTGCCCTATATACAAAAAAGCCGCCGAGGATACTGTTCATGTTGTAGTTGGTTCATTGCAATTTCAGCTTACAACAAAAAATGAGATAGGCCCCCCTTTCGGGGAAGTCTATCTCATTTTTTCGTTGGGGCTATTTTGCAACAGCCTCCCTTTATAACAACCCTGCCTTACCGTTTGGGAGAAACGCTTAGTGCTTCAGTTCCAGCAGCGCATCGCCCTGCTTTACGGCACCACTGGCTTTAGCCGCGACAGCGGCATAGTCATCGGTATTGCAGACAATAAGCGGCGTGGTCACGGGATAGCCTTCGGCCTTAATGGCTTCCAGTTCAAAGCGGATCAACGGCTGACCTTTCTTCACCTTGTCACCCTCGTTGACGAGGTAGGTAAAGTGCTTGCCACCCAGCTTGACCGTATCGATGCCGATGTGCATCAGCAGTTCGGCACCGTCAACCGTGGTCATGCCCACGGCATGGTGGGTCTCAAAGGTGGAGGAGATCTCACCGTCAGCAGGTGCCACCAGTTCACCATCGGCGGGCTCAATGGCAATGCCGTCTCCCAGTGCACCGCTGGCAAAGGCTTCATCCTTCACATCGGCCAGCGGCACTACAGTGCCGTTCAGGCAGGCAGATAACACGGTATCCTTTGCTGCGGGTGCGGGTGCCGCTGCCGGCGAAGGAGCGGCAGCCGGGATCTTGGGGGTGCTTTCCAGATAATCTTCCAGCTTTGCCTTGATGACAGCCACCTTGGGGCCGTATACCACCTGCACACCGTCGCCCTTGCAGATCACGCCGGAGGCACCGGAGGCCTTGAGCACATCCTGTTTGACCAGCGCAACATCCTTGACGGTGCAGCGCAGGCGGGTGGCGCAGCAGTCCACGTCGGACAGATTAGCGGCACCGCCCAGACCTTCCACGATCAGGGCGCTGACCGGATCATCCCCTGCGGGGGCGGTGCTGCCGGAAGCGGCGCTGCGGGCGTTCACGTCCGCACGGGTGTACAGCTTGACTTCCTCGGCATCATCGCGGCCCGGGGTCTTGTAGTCAAACTTGGAGATCATAAAGCGGAAAATGATGTAGTACAGTACAAAGTACACCGCGCCGACCACGACCACCCACACCCAGTGGGTCTTGGCGTTGCCCTGCATCACACCGAACAGCACCAAGTCGATGAGACCGCCGGAGAATGTCATGCCCACACCCACATTCAGGATGTGCATCAGCATGAAGGACAGACCGGCCAGCACGCAGTGCACTGCGTACATGGGCAGTGCCACAAAGATAAAAGTAAATTCCAGCGGCTCGGTGATGCCGGTGAGGAAGGCGGTCAACGCAGCAGACAGCAGCAGGCCGCCTGCCACCTTTTTCTTTTCCGGCTTGGCGCACTGGTACATCGCCAGCGCCGCGCCGGGCAGACCGAACATCATAAAGGGGAACTTACCGGCCATGAAACGGGTAGCGCTGACCGAGAACACCGTGGTAGACTTGGAGGCCAGCTCGGCAAAGAAGATGTTCTGTGCGCCGGTCACGGTGACGCCATCGATGATGGCGGTGCCGCCCACAGCGGTCTGCCAGAACGGCATATAGAACACATGATGCAGTCCAAAGGGGATCAGCGCACGCTCCAGCAGGCCGTAAATAAAGGTACCTGCGTAGCCGGAAGCCAGCACCAGTGCACCCAGCGCGGCAATACCGCTCTGCACCACCGGCCAGATATAGAACATGGCAATGCCGACCACCAGATACACAATAGAACTGACGATGGGCACAAAGCGTGTGCCGCCAAAGAAGGCCAGCACCTGCGGCAGCTCGATCTTATAGAACTTGTTGTGCAGCGCTGCCACGCCCAGACCGACCACGATGCCGCCGAACACACCCATTTGCAGGGTTGTGATACCCAGCATGGTGGTGGTGGAGTTGGCAGGCATCGCTTCTACGCCGCCTGCCGCATTGATCATGGCCTGAATGGCCGTATTCATAATGATATAGGCCACTGCGCCGGACAGGGCGGCCACCTCTTTTTCCTTGCGAGCCATGCCGATGGCCACGCCCATGGCGAACAGCAGCGCCAGATTGTTGAACACGGCGCTGCCGGTCTGGCTCATTACGTCCAGAATGGTGTAGATCAGGGTACCGGGGTGGATGACGCTGTTCAGGCCATAGGCCGCCAGCATGGTTTCGTTGGTGAACGAGCTGCCGATACCCAGCAGCAGGCCCGCTACAGGCAGCAGCGCAATGGGCAGCATAAAGCTGCGTCCCACGCGCTGCAGCACGCCAAAGATCTTGTCTTTCATCTTCAGTTCTCCTTTTCTCAAGTTCGTATCCAGCATATATATCCACACAGGAAAGACCTGTGTAGAATCAAAGGTGAAGCAAAAAAGCTTACTTCCCCATCCGAATCCGTTTCAGATGGATCGTAAGGAACACCAGTTCCTCGTCCGAAAGCTCCTTGTGCCAGGTGTTGCGGACATACTCCGCAATGCAGCAGGCGCATTTGTAGTGTTCGCTGCAATTGCGGGCGATCAGGGCGCGGAACACCTCGTCGTGGGTATCGTTTTCCTGCTCCTGTTTTCCTTGAAATACGCGTTGCGCAAAAAAGCGCAAATGTACTGTAAAGCGGCTGAAATCCAGTGCATCCCGGTCAAAATGGCAGTTGTAAAAGTATTCCACCACCTGCACGCAGCCATCCACAAAGCGGGTGACATCGTTCACCACGCTCATGGTGGTGTTGAGCTCTGCGTTGACGATGTGCAGCGCAATGAAGCCGCCCTCGTCGTCCGAAAGGTCTGTATGGCAGCGCTGGCGGATGGTGGCAAGGCACTCCATACCAAGGCGATACTCTTCCGGGTAGAATTCCCGAATGGGAGCCATCAGCGGGTTGGAAAAGCGAATCCCCTGCTCGCTGCGCTGAATGGCAAAGCTGATGTGGTCGGCCAGCGTGATGAGCAGGCTTTCGTTCAGCGGGTAGTTCACCCGGCTGCGGATCATTGCCACCAGCTCATCGGTGAGCAGCAGATGCTCATACGGGATCTGTTCCAGAAGTTCCACCAACTTCTGCTGCACGGCAGGGCTGGTCATGCGGTAGCTGCGCTCCACGGTTTCAGCCTCAATTTTATAGCCCGGCTTAACGCCAAAGCCCAGACCGCGCCCGGTAACGATCAACTCGCAGCCCGTGGGGTCCACTACGCGCAGAATGTTGTTGTTGATCGTTTTTTTGACGGTATATTGCATTGTTTCTCCTCCTCAGGTTGAAAAAGGCAATAAAAAAAGACCACTCTTGACACAGCAAACATACCGAAGGCTGAAACACGCTTTCGGCTTGTGCTATGCAGAGTTGGTCTAGCCCGCCAAACGGTAACAATCCAACGACGCTGCTCACGTACAATTCTCTTTTTTGTAAGGCACGAACAAATTAAACACTTGAATGGAAATTTATTCTATGCTTAATTACAATACCACATTCTTTGCGGAGTGTCAAGATGGGAACGGGTTTCTTTTTTACTTTATTGTACTTTTCCACAATCCGGCTATCAGTATAGACAGTCGTCTTGCGGTGCGGTATACTCGAACCAGATCAACATTTTCAGGAGGAAAGTCATGGCAGGAGAAAACAACAAGGTCGTCATTGTTACCGGAGGAAGCTCCGGCATTGGGCGGTGCACGGCATCCGCTCTGAAAGAGAACGGCTGCATCGTCTATGAGTTCAGCCGCAGGAATATCCCTATGGAGGGTGTCACCCATCTGTCTGTCGATGTGACCGATGAAGATGCGGTCAACGCCGCGGTGCAGCAGGTCATCCAAAAAGAGACCAAAATTGATGCAGTGATCAACTGTGCAGGTTTTGGCATTTCCGGTGCGGTGGAGTTTACATCCTTGGAGCAAGCCAAAGCACAGTTTGATGTAAACTTTTTCGGGACGGTCACTGTAAATAAAGCAGTTCTCCCATTCATGCGCCATCAAGGGAAGGGGCATATTGTGAACATCAGCTCTGTTGCTGCCGTAGCGCACATTCCGTTCCAGACCTTCTACTCTGCAAGCAAGGCCGCCGTTTCTTCTTACTCTTACGCTCTGGCAAACGAAGTCAAGCCCTACGGCATCCATGTTACCGTCGTAGAATTGGGTGACATCTGCACCGGATTTACAAAAGCACGTCAGAAAAGCATTCTCGGCGATGATGAATACGGCGGGCGCATCTCCCGGAGCGTCAGTCAGATGGAGCATGACGAGCAAAACGGCATGGACCCGGCACGCATCGGACGGTACATCGCCGGTATTGTGGAGAAAAAGAAACCGGCAGTCGTTTATGTTGCCGGCACACAGTATAAATTCCTGAGCCTTTTGTGCAAGCTCCTGCCCGCCGCAGCACGCGGAAAGATCGTGGGGAAAATATACGGGTAACAGGCGCATTGCTCCGCAAAGCTGCTAAAAGAGGATATGTAGCCGCCCGCAGGCGGCACCCTTTATTCTCCCGGTGATTCTTGAAGCCAGCCTTTGCGCAGATGTTCCAATGCGTGGGTCTCGAGCCTTGAGACATAACTTCTGCTGATCTGGAGCAGCTGTGCCGTTTCCAGCTGGGTCAGGGGCGGCTGACCCGCCAGCCCGTACCGCAGCAGGATCAGCTTGCGCTCCCGGGCGGGCAGGCCCTCGATCAGCCTGCGCAGCCGCCGGGCCTCGTCCTGCCGCTCACAAGCATCCTCCATGCAGAAACCGTCCTGCAGTACATCGGAAAGGGTCAGTGCGCTGTCCTCCTTTCCCGCTTCCAGTGTTTCCTGCAGGGAAACGACCACACCATTTCTGCGCTCCCTGCGAAAATGCATCCGCAGCTCATTTGCTATCCTCTCCCCAGCGCACTTTGGGATGGAAAAGAGAATCCACCTCTTTCGCGCAATGACGCATCTACGTCAAAATGGATTTTTTGGAGCCGAGAGAACAGTAGGGAAATCGCACCATTCCAATACCGCCATTTGATCGACTCTGAAAAATGTGCCCAAACAGAACATCGCTATGGTCCCATCACCGGAAAATTTGTTCTCTACCGTGGTGAAGATCAGATCCTGAACGGCATCCAATACCAAAACATTGAAGAATACCTTCGAAATCTTTAAGGCCCGATTTTCCATCTATGCTGCGCGTGTGAGGTATGGTAATTTTTCTCCGGCCAAACGAAAAAGCTCGTCTGCAAGCCACGATATGTGGCAGCGCAGACGGGCTTTCGTTATGGAATCATTCTGTTTCAATCATTCAGATATTCGCTCTGACTCACATGGCGTTCCGTAAAACACGCAGTCGTTCTTCAAACGTTGCTTTCCATGCCGGATGCTCGGAGAATATGGTGTGCTCCACCTGACGGACTTGGTTCAGTCCGATGTTCCGCACCGCTTCCACTGCAGCATCTTTTTGGCTCAGAGGGCGTTTTCCCACGGTCAGACAGTTTGCGCCTTCTGGCGTGTCGTACTGCTGAAACGACCGGTTGAAGTCCATCAGGTCATGCAGACGGATGGGCTGATTGGTTTCGTTGTCTACCAGCAGACCCCAATTTTCCCAATGACGGTCAGTATTGCCCACCAGATAATCCAGAATGTTCATCATATAGTAGCCGGGAGCATCCAACTCTAAGATCTTATCCAGCGTGTTCCAACCACGGTTCGTGCAGTAGACGTCATAGGCTGCATAGGTCACAAGACTGTATCGCTGAGATGTCATGATTTTGCTGATAGAAACCGGCTCATTTTCAAACATCCCCTGCTCATACAGTACCTGATGGCAGTCAAAGCACCGGCAGATTTTGCTTGCCAGCACTTCACGTTCCACCGCTTCCCTGCCACCATCCTTGTAAAGATAGAAGCCATCCTCTTTTCGCACCCACGCCTTGGGGTACAAGCCGCCCGTAGACAGGTCATTTGCCAGAAGATGGGCGTTTGTCACCGTCATTTGGTGCCCCCGCAGCGCAATATCCACAAGCGCATTGCTTAAGGAGTGTGCAAAAAGGTTGATATCCTCGAATCGAATCTTCTCGTTTTCTTCTTTCACCCAGAACACATCCAGCAAAGACAGACAATGGTAAGATAATGCAATCTGTGCTCGTTCCCTGTCCGTAACACTCTGAGATGCACCGATACTGTTCAGGATTTCCTTGGCGTAGGTGCGATCCAACGTCAACATCCGGGAGGCGCACCAATAGTAAAAGTTCGTTACATTATTGATGCGCTCGTCAAAATCATCCGATTCCACCAGAACCAGATCATAGGGCATGAAATCCTCGAGGCAGACCCTGCATTCCCCTGTCGTGCTGAGTTGTGCCACACAGCTTTCCCGGTGCATGATCTCGTAAAACATGGTTTTCATTCCTCCCTGCGTTCTGTGTCTTGCTCTGTATTTATATTACCTTCTTTTTTCACGGGACGCAAGAGCTTTTACTTTTCAAAAAGCTTTTTCTGCTGCTCCATCAGGACGGTTTCGATACGCTCTTTCAGCAAAAAGTGGAACTGTTTTGCGTGTTACGCAATGTCACAGGATGCCATATTGGCTGCCAACAATCAACAGTTTTGTTGTGTCAGCCGTATTTCAAAAGACTTATGTAACACAAAAAGCCCCACGCTCAACACCGCCTCTGCATCCGACCGTGCTTGGTCAGAACAGAAAAACATATGTTGAGCGTGGGGCTTTGTTTATCGGCTCGGCTGCCAGCCGGGCTTTTGGTGTTCCTTGGGTTTGTAAGTTCCTTTGGTAGTATCGATCACCGCCTGCAGCAATTCGAGTTTCTGCCATGTGGGGCAGTTCAGACGGTCGATTTTTTCGATCACATAGTTGGCGTGGGCGGTTGCGACCCGTTTTCCGAGTTCGTCCCATCCCTCTTTCGTTTTGGGGTAATGTACCACCACTTCAATGGGGGCACTCTTTCGCATGGCTCACTCACCTCCGGTTACATCGCTATCACCTCATTTTTACGGGTTACTGGTTGTCCGCTATTCGCTGCGGTTTCCGCTCAGAACGTTCAGAGCCAGACTGACCAGCAAAGCCATATCAATATTCAATTTTCAAGTTCCGCCCGGCTGCGGCTCCCGCTCCCTTTCGGAGCTGGGCCGCTGCCGTGACAATAGTGTATCGTACTTTCGAGCAAAAGTTTATGGACTCGTAGTCCAAGTCACCCACCCTCTTAGTCCATATATTGTATACAACAGTCCCAAAAAGCAAAAAAATCCCGCCTGAAAAGCAAAACCTTCGCTTTGCCCTCAGACGGGATGTCTTTCGACACGACTGTTAGCTAAATCAACCAATAAAGGCCTCCGAATCTCTTTCTTATTAGGAAAAGATTCAGAGGCCTCTGTTTTACAATTTTTTCGGAATAGCGGCTTTCACCAGCAGCATCATGGGACGGCCCAGTTCATCCTTCATGCCGTAAACACTCAGCATCTCTGCAGAGGTTCGTTGTCATATTCGCTGGTATGGAGTGGTTTCACTGGCTGCATTGAACTTCTGATAACATCCAAAATGGTCTGATCCGCCGGAAGCCACGGAACGGAATCCAACTCCTCCTTCGTCAGCCATCGTGCAGCTTCCGCTTCTTTCAGCACAAGCTCGCCGGAAACCACTTCACACCAGAAGCAGTCCATGGAAAGATGAAACGCCGGATAATCATACTCGATTGTTCCAACTAGATTCCCCACGGCGATTTCCGTGTCCAGTTCTTCTTCGATTTCCCGCTTCAGAGCCTTCTGCGGGGTTTCGCCCGGCTCGATTTTGCCGCCCGGAAACTCCCACTGGCCTTTATAGTCGCCATAACCGCGGGCAGTGGCGTAGATTTTGCGTTTTGCCTGCATGGAGTCGCAAATCACAGCGGCCACAACACGAATCGTTTTCATAACGTTCTCCTTTTGGATTCATTATAATGGCCGACCGTCAGAAGTCCCACCGACATGATAGAACACCCTGTTTCCTGCTTTTCTTGCAGTAAGCAGTCCCATCTCATGGAATTTCATCACAAACGTCCGAATGGTTGCATCAGCGTGTTAGACGGCTCAAAAAACTTAGTACGGTTGAACCGGAGGTGCTCTACTTCCAACCCAGTTTCTTCCCGGACTTCCCGCACCACGGCGTGTTCTTCTGCCTCACCGCGGTTCACATATCCAGCCACCAGAATATAAGAGGGCTTGCCGTACTGCTGGATGAGCAGAATTTTCCCGGTTTCCTCATCCACAACAATCATGCTGACTGCCACATTGTACATCGGGAACCGGTATTGCTGGCATTTCGGGCAATAAGGCACAATGCCCTCTTCTTCCAGTTCTTTTTCAATCAATGCCGTGCCGCATTCAAAGCAATGCTTCTGAATCATTTTTACACTCCAAACACTGTTTTCGTCAGCCGGATACCTGCTGCCGTCTTCATCGTATGTTCCATAAAGGTTCGGATTGCCTGCCGGCCGTACCCGCTTTCGGACGCATTGACGATATAATCTGCCTCAATCAGAATCTGATAGTCAATGCCGTCGATCTGCGCCGGACTATGGTGGTGCCCTACCAGATAGGCCACCCGGTCGATCTGTTCTGCTGTCATGCCGGTATTCGCCAAGAACTCCCGCACCAGCGGGGCACCCTCCTGCTCCTGATATTTACCATTGGTGTTGCCGTACTTTTTGCGGCAGAGCGGGCAGGCGATATCGTGGGTGATGGCCGCCACCTCCAGAATAAACTGCGTGTCTGCGTCCAGCCCCTCCAGCTCACCAATGGTTTTGGCATAGGTCCACACGCAGCTCAGGTGAGTGATGTCATGGATATTCCCTTCGGAAAAGGCGATCATCTTTTCCATGATCTGTGCAATGGTCATCATTTGTTTCACTCCCGTTTTTCATACTTAAATGTTCACCTTGATAAACGCGAATTGACCGAGCTGATAGTTACCGTTTTCTAACACTCCATTCATCATCTTGAGCTTTTCTTTCAGCATAGTAACCGCAAGGCATATCCTTTAGAATACCAACAGAATTATCTAAGTCGAATACTGATTTTAAGGATACTAACTTTGCTTCGTCTGTTTCATGTGCTTTTCCACATAGAAATTGCCACATTCCATCATCTTCATCATGTGATACATACAAAATAGGTTCTCCATTCTCTAATATGTGGCAACAGGTTATTGTAGCTGTATTTGGTGCGTCATAAAATGGGAATTTCATATTTAACACTCCTTCAAATTCCGATTTATCAAATAAGAATTTCCGTCAATTTTTCTCTTGATGCGGCTCGCTTCTAAGAGTGGGAACGAACTGTTCTGTTGCCGGAGACGGACCATTCGGGTCGGTCTCCGGCAGTATTTTTGTTATCGCATATTAAAAAACAGCCGGAACGACTTTCTGCTGCGCTACATCGATGATGCCGTATGTATTCAGTCTGAGTTTGGGAATGACCGGAAGGCTGACGAAGGCGAGGGTCATAAAAATGCCGATGTCTTCCGCTACACCATGTGCCTTGAGGGCATCGTTCAGCGCCTGCATTTTCGCCGCAACGCTCTCTGCGCTTTCGGTGCTCATCAATCCGGCCACCGGAAGCGCAAGTTCTGCCACGACCTGTCCATCTGCCACAAACGCAAGTCCGCCTTTGTTTTTCCGCACAGTGTTGCCGGCCAGCATCATATCGGTATCGTTGTCTCCTGCCACAATCAGGTTATGGGAATCATGTGCGATGCTCGATGCAACGGCTCCGCATTTCAGGCTGAAGTTTCCTAAAAAGCCAATGCCCACATGGCCGGAGTGATGATGCCGCTCAAAAACGGCCAGTTTTACGATGTTGTGTTCCGGGTCCACACCGGGAGCTTTGCCCGGATGCCGTTGGAACGGGATGATTTTTTCCTCCGTAAGCAGCTCGCCCCGGTTCAGGCAGATGACACGCTCCTGCTCCCCGCTTTCCCGAAGTTCCAGGTCCTGCAGTGTGATCTCATCCAGATCAAAGGAATCCATAACGTGGGAAAATCTCACACGGTCGATGTCAAGCGGTGCGGGTTTCAGCGTTTTTCCGTGCTCGGCCACCAGCGTGCCATTCTTGTAAACCTGTTCGACCGTAAAGGATTCCAGATCAGGAACCACAACCAGATCTGCCCGGTACCCCGGTGCTACGGCACCGTGCTGCTTGAATCCAAAATACTGTGCCGGAACCAGCGTTGCCATTTTGACGGCCACTGCTGGGTCTGCGCCCAGCCGGATCGCTTTACGGATGTTGGAATCGATGTGGCCGCTGTCCAGCAGGTCACCGGGGTGCTTATCATCCGTCACCAGCATGCAGCGGCTGCAATAAGGCTCCCGGAACAGCGGCATCAGGGCCTCCATATTTTTGGCAGCCGTTCCTTCCCGGATCATGATGTATTGTCCGAGCCGGAATTTTTCCATGGCTTCCTCAATGTTGGAGCACTCGTGATCAGACTGAACGCCTGCCGCAATATAAGCATTCAGGTCCTTATCGCTCAAGAGCGGTGCGTGTCCATCCACGATCTTTCCCGCTTCGGTGCAGTCGCGGATCTTCTGCAGGATCTTCGGGTCACAGCGCACCGCTCCATAGGCATTCATCAGCTCCGCAAGCCCCAGCACGCGGGGATCGCCGTAGTAAGGCCGGAGCTGTTCTGCGTTCAGCACCGCACCGGATTCATCCAGATCCGTGGCCGGCACACAGGAGGGCAGCATGAAATAAACCGAAAGGGTCAAATTTTTTGTCGTTTCCAGCATGAAATCCAAGCCTTCCAGCCCCGCAACGTTCGAGATCTCGTGCGGGTCTGTGACCACCGCAGTGGTACCGTGGGGCAGCACTGCCTGCTCGAAAGCCGGACCACAGAGCATGGAGCTTTCGACGTGGATATGCCCATCGATCAGGCCCGGACAGACATATTTGCCGTGCAGATCAACTTCTTTCCGGCCGTGATACGCACCCACGCCCACGATCGAATTTCCGCTGATGGCAATGTCAGCGGTGTCGATCTCATCGGTAAACACATTGACGATTCTGGCATTTTTCAAAACCAGATCGGCCAAAGCATCTCCTCTGCCTGCCGAGATCCGGCGTTTCAGCTCATCAGACTGCATAGAAACATCTCCTCTCTCTGAAGTTCGATTTTCTCACCTGTGGATTGGTTCTGCCCTTATTCTACCACGCCTTGCCGCTGCGGAAAAGATGCCAGGAACAAAAATGGCCCCGGAGGGCTTGTTACAGCTCTCCGGGGCCACCTTATGTGCGTGTGTGACTTGGCGCACACCGTCAGCACTCCACTGCCACCTTGATCACGCCGTCCCGTTTCTTTTCAAACAGCTCGTAGCCCTCTGCGATCCGGCGCAAGGGGTAGGTGTGGGTGATGAGCGGTTCGGTATCGATCTTGCCTTCTGCGATGAGACGCAGCGTTTCTTCACAATCGCAGCCGTCCACGCCGCCGGTCTTAAAGGTGAGGTTTTTGCCGTACATTTCCGGCAGCGGCAGGGTCTGTGCCTTATCGTACAGTGCCACCACCGTCACAATGGCGTTGGGCCGTGCACACTCCCATGCCAGCCGGAAGGTGGAGTCTGCCCCTGCCACCTCCAGCACCACATCGGCCCCGTCGTGGTCGCTGTGGGCACGCACAAAGGCGGCGCAGTCCTCCGGCTGCACGGTGAGCACCTGCGGGTAGTGCCGACGGATGAACTGCAGGCGGCTTGCGTCCTTTTCACAGACGATGATGCGCTTGGGGCTGTGCAGCATGACGCACAGCAGCGTGCAGATGCCGGTCGGCCCTGCACCGAGGATCAGCACGGTATCCTCGGGGGTGATCTCCGAGATGCGTGCCGCCCAAAAGCCAGTGGCCAGCACATCGCCCACCAGCAGCGCCTGCCGATCGGTAACGCCGTCCGGGATCTTGTTCAGTCCCTGATCCGCAAAGGGCACCCGGACATACTCCGCCTGCCCGCCGTCGATGCGGCAGCCCAGTGCCCAGCCGCCGTTTTGATCGGTGCAGTTGTTCACGAAGCCCTTTTTGCAGAAGAAGCACTCTCCGCAGAAGGTCTCCACGTTCACCGTCACCCGGTCGCCGGGTTTCACATTGGTCACCGCACTGCCCACTTCTTCTACGATGCCCACCATCTCGTGCCCTACGGTGATGCCGGGCACCGCCCGGGGCACGCTGCCGTGCTTAATGTGCAGGTCGCTGGAGCAGATGCTGGCAAGGGTCACCTTTACAATGGCGTCCCGCTCGTGCTGCAGCACCGGCTTTGGTTTTTCCATCAGGGCAAACGTCCCCTCTGAAACATAGGTATAGGTCAGCATGCTTTTTACCTCCATGCGCTTTGATATTTCCGGACTTGAGCATACCACGCAGCTATGGCAAAGAGCAAGCCGCAAAAGGCCCGCCCTTTGCGGCAGCTCTCCGCCGATCAGATCTTGGGCTGATACTGCATGCTGGACACATTGTAAACGGTAACAAAAGCCTTGGGGTCTTCCCGGTTGATAAAGTTCATCAGCTTCTGATATTCGCTCTTGTCCACGATGGTAATGATCTCGTTGTGCTTTTCCAGATTGTATGCACCGATGGCCTCGTACATGGTCGCACCGCTGTGCAGGTCATGGAGGATGAACTGACGCAGCGCCTCCTCTTTTTCGGTGATGATGCAGACGCGGCGTTTGATGCTGTTATCAAAGATGAAATGGTCCAGCACGATGCCGTTGAAGTAAGTACCGAGGATACTCAGCACCACGGTCTTTTTATCGTAGACCAGGGCCGCGGAAAGCGCCACACACATTCCCGACAGAGACATGGCTTTTCCCAATTCCATGTGCAGGTACTTGTTCATGATCTTTGCCACGATATCCAGCCCGCCGGAGGATGCATTGCGGTTGAACAAAATACTCAGCCCGATGCTGACCACCAGAATATAGCACAGCACGTCCAGCTCCTGACTGCCGGTCATCGAGCCGAACTCCGGGAACAGCTTTTCAAACAGCCCCAGAAACACCGGCAGCAGCACACTGGTGTATACGGTCTTTGCGCCAAATTCTCTGCCGCAGGTAAAGAACCCGATGATGAGAAGCACGACGTTCAGGATCATCGTAATGACCGACAAGGGCAGCGGCACAAAATTGGACAGCACGATGCCAAGGCCGGAAATGCTGCTGACGGATGTATGGCTCGGCACCAGAAAAAAGAAAACGCCCGCCGCAATGATCGCCACCGCCCCGGTCAGGACTGCCGTCTCCCTCAGGACTGCGCCGGTCTTTCCTTTTACATCACTCATCTTTGTCCCCCTAAAATCAAATTTGTTTCACCGATTTTCTCATCTTTGTCGATGCGGACAAGGAGCTTACCGCCAAAGCGTTTGTATTCCATAGTGAAGTACCTCCATAAATTCCGAGTTGCTGTTCTCAGTATACCATGGTTTTCCCTTACGGAAAAGATAGCGAAACAAAAATGCCCCCGGAGAGCTTGTTGCGGCTCTCCGGGGGCATCTTATGTGCGTTGTGCTTTGGCGCACACGACCAGCGTTTTACTCGATCTCGATCAGGTTCGGGTTCTCAGGCAAAGCCTTCGTCTGCT
>ERZ791785.979-NODE-979-length-17364-cov-2.804610_pt1 | contig 17364 bp, 10 predicted proteins | sample MGYA00509947_ERZ791785 | MGnify/ENA primary metagenome ERZ791785 (study PRJEB30046, sample SAMN00791982) | human gut metagenome | study: EMG produced TPA metagenomics assembly of the A metagenome-wide association study of gut microbiota in type 2...
CTCTTTCTCTTCTGCGTCTTTCAGGGAAGTTCCCTTTACGCCGAAGTAGAATTTGATCTTTGGTTCGGTGCCGGATGGTCTTACGCAGATCCATGCGCCGTCTTCCAGGTCATAGTAAAGAACGTTGGAAGAAGGAAGTCCGATTGGCTTCACTTCGCCGGTTGCCATATCTTTGATGGTGTCTAACTTGTAGTCTCTTGCAGAAGTTACTTTGTAACCGCCAACTTCAGTTGGGGTATTATTTCTCAGTGTTTCCATAATGGACTGGATCTTTGCAAGTCCTTCGATGCCGGATAAGCCGATAGCCTTTACCGCGTCTTTGTAATAGCCGTATTTCTCATACATGGCGATCATGGCATCCCATAAGGTCATGCCTTTCTGCTTGTAGTATGCAGCTGCCTCGCAAAGAGCGGCTGTTGCGGAAATAGCGTCCTTATCACGGGCATAGGTTCCGATCAGGCAGCCGTAGCTTTCTTCCATTCCGAAAAGGTATGTACCATGTCCGGTAGTCTCATTCTTTAAAATCTGCTTTCCGATCCACTTAAATCCGGTAAGAACCTCGATCAGTTCTGCACCGTAGGCTTTTGCTACTGCATCGATCAGGTTGGTGGAAACTATGGATTTAACTACCTGGCCGTCTGCAGGGATCTTTCCAGCTGCCTGCTTCTGGCTGAGCACGTACTCACACAGCAGGGAACCGGACATATTTCCTGTTAACGGGATATATTCGCCGGACTTAGTATCTTTTACATATACACCGAGACGGTCTGCATCCGGGTCAGTAGCCAGTACCAGATCTGCATTTTTCTCTTTTGCCAGCTTTAAGCCCAGCTCAAATGCCTCTTTTGCTTCCGGGTTTGGATAGCTTACAGTTGGGAAATCACCATCTGGCAGCTCCTGCTCTGGGACTACGTATACATGGGTAAATCCGATCTCTTTCATAACTCTTCTTGCAGGAATGTTTCCTGTTCCGTGAAGAGGTGTGTATACAATAGTGATCTGATCCTGCATCTCATCAATGGCCTTCTGGTTTACTACCTGAGCCTTTACCTGGGCGATGTATTTATCATCGATCTCCTGGCCGATCACCTGGTACAGACCTGCTGCTGTTGCAGAAGCCTCGTCTGTGGTCTTTACTGTAGACAGATCTTCAATAGCCAGAACTTCTTCTGTAACGCCTTTGTCATGAGGAGGTGTAAACTGTGCGCCATCTTCCCAGTATACTTTATAGCCATTGTATTCCGGCGGATTATGGCTTGCTGTGATATTGATACCTGCTACGCAGCCCAGCTCACGTACTGCAAAGGACAATTCCGGTGTTGGACGAAGGGATTCAAACTTATATGCCTTGATACCGTTTGCTGCTAAGGTCATAGCTGCTTCCATAGCAAATTCCGGGGACATATGACGGGAGTCGTATGCGATCGCTACGCCTTTGTCTGCTGCTCCCTGCTTGATAATATAATTTGCAAGTCCCTGGGTAGCACGTCTTACTACGTAAATATTCATACGGTTGATGCCTGCACCGATGATACCTCTTAAACCAGCGGTCCCAAACTCAAGGTCCATATAAAAACGCTCTTTGATCTCATTTTCATTTCCTTCAATGGCGCGCAGCTCTTCCTTTGTAGCCTCGTCAAAATAAGGGTTTGATAACCATTCCTGGTATATCTTCATGTAATCTTTCATTATAACATACTCCCTGCTACTAAAAACATATACAAATGTGCATATGCTAGATGATTTGCTATAATCTCACGATTTATAGTTACTGTTTCAACGTGTATGCTTTGGTGGTTAAAAGTAACACACTACTCACAAGTTCTTGTACACTCCACAGTCGTAAATTCCCGACTTAGCCATCGGTACACATCTGTAAATTCATATATTTGATTAGATACAGATTTCATCTAAGTAGTTTTTCCTTTCTTAATATTTTATGTTTTGCTACTTGGTTTTCGTAGACTTCTACCATTGTCCAAACGTCACCATCAAGGTTCTATCCTATAATTAGCAAGGCTGTTCCAACTTGCACTGGTTACTTCTCGACGTTTCCGACTGCTTTGACGTTAGCACAAACGAATACTCTGGATTTTGAGTATATTTGAACCTATTTGTTCACATTTAATTGTATTTTTAGTTACTTATCTTTCCTCCTGAATTAGATTTGGAGTCAAAAGGTCTTTGACATCCCCCCCTAATTCATGTTTTTTATTATACTATATCGCACATAAAAAAGAAAGTCTTAGAAGAAGCGAATCTTCTTTACCATCTCCACAAATTCCCGGTTGTTTCTGGTCTTTGCAAAGAGGTCTAATATCTTTTCTACTGCCTCATCCGGCTTTAGGGAATTGGTAGCTTTGCGGATAATATCCACTGCCTCTGCCTCTTCTTTTGTAAGGAGCAGATCGTCTCTTCTGGTACCTGATTTTAAAATGTCAATAGCCGGAAATATACGTTTTTCAGACAGCTTGCGGTCCAGTACCAGCTCCATATTGCCGGTACCCTTAAATTCCTCGTAAACTACGTCATCCATACGGCTTCCGGTATCTACCAGGGCAGTTGCAAGAATGGTCAGACTGCCTTTTTCACGCATATTTCTTGCTGCACCGAAGAAGCGTTTCGGCATATGGAGCGCTGCCGGATCAAGACCTCCGGAAAGTGTACGGCCGCTTGGCGCAACTGTCAGGTTGTAGGCTCTTGCCAGACGGGTGATACTGTCTAAAAGGATGATAACATCTCTTCCATGCTCTACCAGACGTTTTGCCCGCTCAATGACCATTTCAGATACACGCTTGTGACGCTCCGGAAGCTCGTCAAAGGTGGAATAAATAACTTCTACATTTGGCCCTACAATAGCTTCCTTAATGTCTGTTACTTCCTCAGGACGCTCATCGATCAGCAGGATCATCAGATGCATATCCGGATGATTGGTGGTAATGGCCTTTGCCACCTGTTTTAAGAGAGTAGTCTTACCTGCTTTTGGCGGGGAAACGATCATACCACGCTGTCCTTTACCAATAGGTGCCAGCAGATCTAACACACGCATGGCAACAGTGGTCTTCTCTCTTGGATTTTCCATATGGAGACGCTGATTTGGGAAGAACGGGGTCAGGTCCTCGAAGTTTGGTCTTGTTTCTGTGGCACTTAAGGGATAACCATTGACTGTTTTAATATAAAGAAGTGCGGCAAATTTTTCTGTAGCTGCTTTTATTCTTCTGTTTCCGATAATGATATCACCGGTCTTTAAGTTGAAACGGCGGATCTGGGACGGTGCTACGTAAACGTCATTTTCACCTGGAAGGAAGTTTTCACAGCGAATGAAACCGAAACCGTCAGGCATGACCTCTAAGATACCGTTTGCCTCGATACCACTGTCTAATTCCGTCATGTCCTGTGTAGTCAGCCCCATGGCATCATTTCTGTATTCCGGTCTTGTCATGCGCTCCTGATTATCCATATTCTGACTGTTATTCTGTCCATAGGTCTGATTCTGGGCAGAATAGCCCTGACTGGTAGAAGCTGCTGTCTGGGACTGAGCAGCTGCAGTACAGGAATCGGAATTGTCACGATAGCTGCTGCTATTTCCGCTATTGTTATTATTATTGCTGTTATTATTGTAATTATTGTTATTGTTGCTGTTATTGCTATTGTTGCTGTAATTGTTGTTATTGTTGTATCGATTATTGTTGTAATTGTTGTTTCCGTAGGTACGGATCTGAGGACGGGTCTGACCGTAACGCTCATAGCTTCTGTTATTTCTCTGGTTGTCACGGGAACGGTTGTCCTGACTGCGGTTTTCACGGTTTTCCTGGGAACGGTTCTCCTGTTCATGACTTTCCTGATAACGGGAGCTTTGTGGGCGGGTCTCCTGAACACGGTTTTCCTGCGTTTTGGGCGCCGGGACCTGCTTTGCCGGTGCTGGTGCTGCTGTCTCTTTTTCCTGCTTTCCTTTCTCTTCTTGTTCGCATAAAAGGTCGATGATCTCAGCCTTGCGGAGACCGCTGATACCTTTTATCCCCTCTTGTTTTGCCAGATCCTTCAGGGTAGTAAGGGACAATGTTTCTAATTTTTCACGCATATTATTCTCCTATCTGTTATGCATTCATGATCGCAATGTATATAATTTTTCATATTGTAAACAACGGGATTTTTTCCAGATACAGAAATTTCCTTAAAATAAATAGACAGAGCCTGCAGGCAGAATGAACTGCAGGCTGTTTTTCTTTACTTATTATAGTACGAAAATGCTACTCTTTCAACCATTTCATATGCTCTTTTATCTGCTTTTCGTATCCATTATCCGATGGTTCATAAAAAATCGTGCCTTCCATACCATCAGGAAGATATTGTTGGTTTACATAATGTTTCGGGTAATCGTGGGCATATTTGTAGCCTTCGCCATGTCCTAATTTTGCAGCACCCTTATAATGACGGTCCTGAAGATGAACAGGTACCGGCATGGTGCGGGTAGTCTTTACATTTTCCATGGCATTCTGGATCGCCATATAGGAAGCATTGCTCTTTGGGGCACAGGCTACATAGGAAGCCGCCTGGGAAAGGATGATCTGGGCTTCAGGAAGTCCGATGCGCTCTGCTGCAAGGGAAGCACTCGCTTAACGCCTGTGGATCTGCATTTCCCACATCTTCGGAAGCGCAGATCATAATACGCCTGGCAATAAATTTAATATCTTCCCCTGCATACAGCATACGGGCCAGATAATAAACAGCTGCATCCGGGTCTGAGCCCCGCATACTTTTAATGAAGGCGGAAACCGTATCATAATGGTTGTCCCCGTCTTTATCATAGCGCACTGCCCGCTTCTGTATACATTCCTGGGCAGCTGCCAGGTCAATATGTATCAGACCATCTTCACTGCGCCCGGTAGTGAGAACACCCAGTTCAATGGCATTTAAGGCTGCTCTGGCATCACCGTTGGCTGTATCTGCCAGAAAATCTGCAGCATCCTCATCCAGCTTTACCCGGTAAGTGCCCATACCACGTTCTGTATCAGTAACTGCCCTGTGGATCAGCTCCTTGATATCCTCTTTTTCCAGTGGCTTTAACTCAAAAATACGGGATCTGGAAAGAAGCGCCCCATTGACCTCAAAGTAGGGATTTTCCGTTGTTGCGCCGATCAGCGTCAAGGTACCGTCTTCTACAAAGGGAAGAAGATAGTCCTGCTGGCCTTTATTGAAACGGTGGATCTCGTCTACAAAGAGGATCGTCCGCCGTCCGTACATTCCCATATTGTTTTTTGCCTCTGAAACCACTTCTTCCATATCTTTTTTGCCAGCTACTGTGGCATTGATCTGTTTAAAATCAGCCTGTGTGGTATTGGCAATGACCTTTGCAAGAGTGGTCTTTCCTGTGCCTGGGGACCATAAAATATAACAGATCCCAGTTTATCTGCCTTGATCGCCCGGTAAAGCAGCTTATCTTTTCCAATGATATGCTGCTGCCCCACTACTTCGTCCAGTGTCCGGGGACGGAGCCTGGATGCCAGGGGGGACTCTTTTTCCATGGCATTTTCTCTCATATAATCAAATAAATCCATTTATTTTCTCTCCATACCTTTTCGCTATGTACTTGTTGCCACTGATATTATTACTCAGATCACTACTCCGATCGTCACTTTGATTCCCACGCTGACACGCTCCACCGCCTGCCATCACAGGCTGAACCTTCCGTATATGGCCCGGTAAAAATATGACCCGGTAAAAACAAATGCCACCTGCACAGTGACGCCTGTTTTCCTTGCGGACTCATTCGATCAGTAATTCATCTGCCGTTACAAAAACATATCCTTCCTTTTGCAGTATATCGATCAATTCCAGAGCTGCTTCTACAGAGGAAGGAAATATATCATGTAATAATATAATATCCCCATCTTTTACATCTTTCAAGACCTGACGAATGATCTTTCCTGTATCTTTCAGCTTCCAGTCCAGGGAATCCAGTGACCACAGGACAGGTGTCATTCCAATCTCTTCTTCCAGCTCTTCATTCCAGTCTCCATAGGGCGGCCGTATATATTCCGGGCGTTTCCCTGTAATAGCTTCAATCTGTTCCTGTGTATGTTCCACCGCTTCACAGACCGCCTTCGCTCCTGCTTTCGTCAGCTGGATATGTTCATAACTGTGGTTGCCGATCAGATGCCCTTCTTCACTCATCCGCTTTACAATGTCTTCTTCTCCTTCTATGTTCTTTCCCATAAGGAAAAAGGTGGCATGGACCCCACGTTCTTTCAGACCGTCTAATAAGATGGGGGTATATTTCCGGCTTGGACCATCATCAAAGGTCAACGCTATATACTTTGGCGTGCCTGCTGTTTTTGAAATTACCGGAAGGGAAAATATTTTTTCTGTATCAGTATGACCATTTTTCAGGAAGAGGGCGGACAGAAAAAGATCCGTAGTAAGAAGTAAAAAGAGAAAATATTTTATATATCGGTTATGCATGACACAGATCACCTAAAGACTGGTATCTGTTTATTTTATGCTGAAAAATATTGAAAAATACTGTTTTTATGTCAAATGTTAAAACAGGATCCAACAGGTTTAAACAATCTGAAAGAAACATAGGACCTTTCGCATGCACGAATGGTCCTATGTCTTTTAGGGCCTTATTTCACAGCCCTGTTTATCAGCCTGGTGCCTGACCAGTAGTTATCTCACTGCTGTTTCCTGTATTAGCGGAGTCCTTCTTTACTCCCGGTCCTCCGTTTTTGCCTGTTACTTTCTGGTCATCAGAAGAGGAACCTGAATTACTGCTGCCTGATGAACCTTCAGAAGGATTTACAGGGGTGATCTGTACGTTATTGCCTGTATTACCTGTATTGCTGCCTGCAACATTATTGCCGGTATTTGTATTTCCTGGATCCTGGCTATTCTGGTTACTGTCACTATTTTCCTGGCTCTGGACACTTAATGCTCCATCTGCACCAGCCTGGTAAACAGTTCCGTTTATCTCTATTGACCTGCCAGCGACCATGCGGCCATCTGAAGGATCCAGATAATAATGGATTCCACCTGCATCGATCATACCGGTTGCCATGCGCCCATCACCATTAAAGTAATACCATGCGCCGTCTAACTGTCTCCAGCCGGTTGCCATAGCACCTGAGCCTTTCAGGTAATATTTACTGCCTGCTTCTGTAAGCCAGCCGGTCTGCATCACACCGTCACTGCCAGTATAGTACCAGATGCCATTATCATTGATCCACCCCTTTAACATATCACCGGAGCTGCCAAGATAATACCATTTGCCATTCTGGCCAGTCCAGCCAGTAAGCATTTTCCCGGAATTTTCCAGATAATACCGTTTGCCGCTGACCTCGATCCAGCCAGTCTGCATCACGCCGTCATTGCCGGTATAGTACCAGGTGCCATTATCATTGATCCAGCCTTTCTTCACAGCGCCGCTACTTCCAAGGTAGTACCATTTTCCATTTTCTGCCTGCCATCCAGTCTTCATTTTTCCGGTAGTGGTGTCCAGATAGTAACTTGCGCCTGCTACTGTGATCCAGCCGGTGGATGCAAGGCCATCTTTGTCCATGTAATACCAGTCATCCCCATCTTTCGCCCAGGCATTTTTCTGCTTCTGGTAATTTGCATAATAATAACGCTTTCCGTTAATAGTACGCCAGGTATCAGCGGGGATCACAGAAGAAAAGTCCTTAAACTGAAAGTCAATATCCACTCTTGTTTTGATGCCATTTACAGAGCCACTGCTGGTTGCCTGCCACATCACCGGATTCTGGTAGGTTGGGCGGGCAGAATAACGTGCTACCCATACAGGATAGTTCATCTGGCTCATATCCAGTTTGTTTTTCAGCCAGTTCTCATTTGCATAGATAATGGGGTAATAACCTGCTTGTGAGATCCGCTTGCAGAACGCATTAGCAATGGCTGCCAGCTCTGACTTTGAGAGATTTCCCTGAGTGGAATCTTCCATATCAAAGGCTACGGGATAAGAAATGGGATAATCATTAATAAGGTTTAACACAAAATCTGCTTCCTGGACTGCCATATCTGTGGTAGTTGCAAGGGAATAAATATAAACGCCTACTTTAATACCATTGGCAGCTGCATTCTGGATATTTTTGTGGAAATATGGATCTACCGCCCCTTTTGAACGTGTTCCCAGCATAACAAAGGAAATATCATCCTTTGCCACCTGGCTCCAGTTGATCTCTTCCTGCCATCTGGATACGTCAATTCCACGATGGAGCACATTCTGGATGGCACTTCCGTCTGGCATCTGATAGGTACCGTTTACTTTCTTCCAGGCATTGGCATTTGCAGTAGTGTCACTGGAGGAAGTGTTTGAATTATTGGTATTATTGTTATTGTTTGAATTATTGGTATTTGGTGTGGAATTGGAAGAAGTCTTATTTCCTGGATCTCCAGGTCCTCCGGCAGAGATCTCTGTTACACGGGAAGCGTCATCTCCCGGACCAGCTGCCAGTGCAGGAACAGCATTTCCCAGGCTTGCAAGTCCCAAAACGCCTGCCAATGCCAGTGCCCGGCAGCGCTTTATCATTTTATCTGTACGATTCATATTTTTCTCCTGAAAAAGGGGATGTCGCCTGTCTGACATCCCCCATTATATGAATGTCCTCCCGGATTCCGGGAGAACATCTGATCCTTTGTTTACGAAATCCCTCTTATCAGCCTGGTCCGTCTGTACGTCCTGCCACTAAGGTATCAGAGCTGGATGTGGTCCCTGACGGGTTTGCCGGATTGCTTCCGGAAGGTCCATTACTGGAAGCAGAATTTTTCTTTACGCCAGGTCCGCCATTTTCACCTGTTACACCGCCAGAACTGGAGGTACTGCTTGCCGGTGTCTGTGCAGATACGCCGCTTGCATTCTGGCATGCACCGCTTGCATCAAAGTTATAGGTAGTTCCGCTGATCTCCAGAGAGGTTCCTGCAGTCATCTTTCCGCCATTAGACGGGTTCATGTAATAGATCTTATTATCTACCTGGATCCAGCCGGTCATCATATGTCCATTGGTATTAAAGTAATACCATGCATTATCGATCTGTTTCCAGCCTACGCTCATCTTTCCATTGCTCTGATCCATATAGTATTTGCTGCTTTCGCTGTCAGTAAGCCAGCCAGTAAGCATACGGCCATCTGTATTCAGATAATAGTAATCTGTGTCAACTTTTGCCCAGCCGGTCATCATCTTTCCATCTGTTCCGAACAGATACCAGTTATTTTTGATCTGTGCCCAGGAATTTACCACGCACTTACCGTTGCTCTGGAAATAGTACCAGGAGCCTTCCATCTGGCGCCAGCCGGTTCCCATAGAGCCATCACCACGCATAAAATAATAATCGTTTCCGATTTTTAACCAGCCAGTAACCATGGTGCCGTCATCTAAAAAGTAATACCATTTGCCATATTCCGGATTTACCCAGCGGTTCTGGGCCATTACACCGTTTGGACGGAAGAAATACCATTTTCCGTCAATCTGTTTAAATCCGGTAGTCATATGTCCATCGGAAAGGTCCATATAATATTTTCCCTCGCTGGTTTCCAGCCAGCCTGTATATGTCTTGCCCTGATAAATGTAGGTCCAGTGGTCATTTGACTTGGTCCAGCCATCTGCGGCGTATGAATTGAACGCTGATCCCACTGCCATAGCACCGATCATACCGGCTGCTGCAAGGGCTGCAAAATATTTTTTACGTCCCATGTCTCTCCTCCTGTTATTTGTGTATCGTGATCTCTTTTTCTTTTCTATGTTTTTCACTGATCCGCTTTTCACTGTTCTGCTTTTGCTGATCTGCTTTTCACTATTCTGCTTTTGCTAATCTGCTTTCCACTGATCTGTTTTCACTGTTCGGTCAGTTTTTTTGTTCTTAATCAAGTATATCACAAATGAACTTTCCATGATTAACATTTTTATTACAATTTTCTGAAACCTGGCAGTTGGGATCTCTAAAAGAACTGCGGCAGTTCCTTCATCAGTTTCTTATAATATCGTTTTGCATACCGGTACATGATAATGGTATACTCTCCAAATTCTTCTCCCAGACTTGCCTTGTATACAGCCCATAAGCACCAGAGGAAACCGCCCAAAGCCGCATCTGCATAGGTAATGAACCGCTCTCTGTCATCCGGTCTTCGCTGTAAGTACAGTTCCAGCAATTTTTCGGTCTGTTCTTCTTCATAATAAGAATAGATAGCGCACATGGAAACATCCATTAACGGATCGCACATGCCTGCATATTCCCAGTCAAGAAGTTTTGCACTGTGATCCGGGAAGATCAGGAAGTTATCCACATTTGCGTCAATATGGCACAAACATTGTGGAAGTTGCATTTTATCCAGCGCATCCAGCAGCCGGTTTACCCATTCACGGACCTGGCTGTAATCCTCAAAAGGAATACCGCCATGTTCCAGACAAAGCTTCTCGTAAGAGCTGATCCGTTCTCTGATATCAAAGCTGTGGCCTACTTTTAAGCCTGCTTCATGGAGCTTTCGCACCATATCCATACAAAGCTTCATATCATCCCAGTTATCGGCGCTGGCATTGCGGGTATTTTCATAGTATTCAGAGATCTTATAACCAGTCTTCGGATTCAGATACAGCACATGTTCTGTGATACCTAAAGGACGGATGGCATCGTAAACTTCTTTTTCCTGCTCTCTGTTAATAAGAAGTTCTGTGCCCGATCCCGGAATACGGCAGATACAGTGATGATCTCCAGTGCGGAACAGGAATGATTTGTTGGTCATTCCGGATTTTAAGCATTTAATGTCTGTGATCTGGGATTCCTGAACGTGGAACACTTCTGCCACCAGCTCCATTGCTTCATTATCAGAGTGGTTCTGGTAATGGGTATCAAACAGGCGCAGCTCTTCCAGGTTTTCAAATTCATATACCTGGTCATCCGGCTGACGGTTGATGTCCATTTCGATCTGATCCCATTTAGATGCAGGAACACCACAGGCTTCTTCTGTCTGTTTTAACAGCTCTTTGTCCTCTTTTTCCAGACGGTGTTTTGCTTCTCCCTTTAACATATCTATATAAGGCTGTTCCCAGTAGAACTGCTCGGTTCCCGGGATCTGGTAATAAGCCTCTAAAACAGGAAGGAACCTGGCTGAGAACTCTCTGGAAAGATACACGGGACCATACATAAACCATGCATCTTTTCCACCTACATTCACATCGCTGATATGTCCTTTTTTATTGAAGGTAAAGCACCATTCCTTTGTCTTCCCTTCTTCGTGGGCTGCGCTGTACCAGGCGCCGCATTCATAAGAATGGTACATATTTTCCCGCATCCAGTTATCAGATGAAAGAATGTATACATTCCGGCCCTTTAAAAACTTTCTGGCCCTGTATACCGTAGCCAGAGTATTTTTACAGGAATACTCCGGATTGTATAACAGTCTCACATCAAATTTATCAATAAGATATTCAAATTTTTCTTTTAAATAGCCTACTGCAATGGTAATGTCGTAGATTCCCACTTCATGGAGCTGTTTGATCTGACGTTCGATCATGCGCTCACCAAAAACTTCCAGAAGACCCTTTGGGGTTTCGAAAGTAAGTGGCACAAAGCGGGATCCAAAACCGGCTGCAATGATCAGTGCTCCGTCTACTTTATAGGGCTTTAAAAGCTCTTTTCCCTTTTCCAGAAGAATAAGATGTTTTTCTTTCCCATTTTCTTCCTCTGCAATATATCCCTCTGCCAGACATTCCTTTACCAGTCCATTGACTGTTCCCAGGGAAATATCCATGTTTTTTGCCATTTCCCGCTGTGTGATGTCCGGTTTTTCCAGTATATTTCTGCATACCAATGCCTGTCGGTCCATAAATTCTGACTCCTTTTCCTGTTTGTATGTTCATTTTCAATCGTTTTTTAATACATGTGAACATTATAGCACAGGAAGTTTAAAATGCAAGGTAAACAATGGCATAAATAAAATGCCCTTTAGTGATACGCTATATATCACCAGAAGGGCATTTTATTTATGATTCCGATATGTATGATACCAGGGTCAAAAGGTCAGAAATCCCAATTCTAAAAACATTCGTAATCCGCTCATTTTTCTTCAAAAAATGGCTCCTTACTCATGTTTTTGGCGGGTCCCAAGGTCATAAATCCTCCTGCAAGCAAGCTTGCACCGGATTTATGACCTTTTGACCCTGGTATCATCATATGTATTTAAACTTCAAAGATCAGGTCGCCGTAGCTTGGCATTGGCCATAATTCTTTGTCTACCAGCATTTCCAGTTTATCTACCGGAGTTCTTAATGCTGCCATTGCAGGAACTACTTCCTCATGGTAAGCAACTGCCTGGTTTTTGCCGCCATCCATTGCTGCGCTCTTTTCAGTAATTTCAGTCAGTTTTGCAAGAGCCAGTTTTGTTTCTGCCAGAAGATCAGAGGTCTCTAACAGAAGCTCTGTCTGGGTGCTTACATCTGCTTCAGGGCAAGCACTCTTTACTGCGGAGATGGAAGCTGCAAGAGCGGTTGTGTATTTAATAACAGCCGGGATGATCTGCTTTCCAGCCATATCGATCATGGTCTTTGCTTCAATGTTGATCGCCTTTGCATAGCCTTCATACTCAACTTCTACTCTGGACTCCAGCTCGGTCTTTGTGAATACGCCGAATTCTTCAAACAGCTTTACAGCCTTGTCTGTGATCAGTGCCGGAATAGCATCTACCATAGACTTGATGTTTGGAAGTCCTCTTCTCTCAGCTTCTGCTACCCACTCATCGGAATAACCATTTCCATTGAATACAACTCTCTTGTGAGCTGCCAGGGTTTCCTTGATCAGGTCATGTACAGCCATATCAAAGTTATCTGCCTTCTCCAGCTTGTCAGCTGCTTCCTTGAAGGCTTCAGCGATAATGGTATTTAATACTGTATTTGCAGATGCAATAGAGTCGGAAGAACCTACCATACGGAACTCGAACTTGTTTCCTGTAAATGCAAACGGAGAGGTTCTGTTTCTATCGGTTGCGTCTTTATCAAAGTCAGGAAGGATATCAACACCTGTTTTTAAGGTTCCGCCCTGCTTGGAGTGAGTTGCCTCACCAGTATCACAAAGCTGATCGATGACATCTTCCAGCTGCTCGCCTAAGAAGATAGAAATGATCGCTGGCGGTGCCTCGTTTGCTCCCAGTCTGTGATCATTTCCTACGTTGGAAGCAGATTCTCTTAACAGGTCTGCGTGGATATCTACTGCCTTGATGATGCATGCCAGAACTAACAGGAACTGGATGTTCTCATGAGGTGTATCTCCCGGGTTCATCAGGTTAGTACCGTCATCTGCTGTCAGGGACCAGTTGTTATGCTTACCGGAACCATTGACACCTGCAAATGGCTTTTCATGAAGGAGGCATGCAAGTCCGTGGCGTTCTGCCACTTTCTTCATAGTCTCCATAACGATCTGGTTATGGTCTACAGCCTGGTTTACACCTTCATAGATCGGTGCCAGCTCATGCTGTGCAGGAGCTACTTCGTTATGCTGTGTTTTTGCAGGAACACCTAATTTCCAAAGCTCCTTATTTAAGTCGTTCATGTAGGAACCGATACGCTCACGGATAACACCAAAGTAGTGGTCATCCATTTCCTGTCCCTTTGGAGGCATTGCCCCGAAAAGAGTACGTCCGGTATAGATCAGGTCTTTACGCTGTAAATATTTTGCACGGTCTACAATGAAATACTCCTGCTCAGGTCCTACAGAAGGAACTACTCGCTTTGCAGTGGTATTTCCGAAAAGACGGAGGATACGCAGTGCCTGCTCGTTTACTGCCTGCATAGAACGAAGAAGTGGTGTCTTCTTATCCAGTGCCTCGCCCTTATAGGAGCAGAAGGAAGTAGGAATGCAAAGGGTAACACCAATAGCATCTTCTTTTAAGAAGGCTGGGGAAGTACAATCCCATACTGTATAACCTCTTGCCTCGAAAGTTGCTCTTAAACCGCCGGATGGGAAGGAAGATGCATCAGGCTCGCCCTTGATCAGTTCTTTTCCGGAGAATTCCATGATCACTTTTCCGTCTACCGGTGCTGAAATAAAGGAGTCATGTTTCTCAGCAGTTACTCCGGTCAATGGCTGGAACCAGTGGGTAAAATGGGTTGCGCCATGTTCAATGGCCCAATCCTTCATGGCATGTGCCACAACGTCTGCAATACTTGGATCCAACTCAGCGCCATCTTCAATGGTCTTTTTCAGTTTTTTGTACACACTCTTTGGCAGGCGGTCTTTCATGACTGCGTCATTAAATACGTCCTTGCCAAACATCTCTGAAACACTTACTACTTCGCTCATAGATTCTCCATCCTCTCTTGCATCATTTTTTTATGATTTCCATAAATCCTCATTCGAGATGCTTTTCTTCAGCTATTTGCAGTACATCCCTTACTATCTTTACCTGAAAACCTAATTTTTTTAAGTTTAAAGTATCAGGTAGTAAAAAAGGCGCTCTCCTAATATAGAGAACGCCTTCGTTCTTTCTTAAAATAAACCATTTCTTTTAAAATTGCAAGTGGTTTTTTAAAAAAAGATTTTGTATTGTACTAACTTATTTTGTGATATCTGCTTTATTTTCAGGCTTTGCCAACGGAGCCAAACAGTTCCATTTTTTCTTTTACAGTAGCCTTGATCGCTTCTGCGCCTGGTGCTAACAGCTTTCTTGGGTCGAAGCCCTTGCCCTGTAAGTCTTTTCCTTCTTCAACGTACTTTCTGGTTGCTGCTGCAAAGGACAGCTGGCATTCAGTATTTACATTGATCTTAGCAACACCAAGGCTGATGGCTTTCTTGATCATGTCAGCCGGGATTCCGGTACCGCCGTGAAGAACTAATGGCATATCGCCAACTGCCTTCTTAACATTTTCCAGAACTTCAAAGTTTAATCCCTGCCAGTTAGCCGGATATTTTCCATGGATGTTGCCGATACCTGCTGCCAGGAAGTCAATACCCAGATCTGCAATAGCCTTGCACTCATTAGGATCTGCGCACTCACCCATACCTACTACGCCATCTTCTTCGCCGCCGATGGAGCCAACCTCAGCCTCTAAGGACAGACCCATAGCATGTGCGATCTTTACCAGTTCCTTGGTCTTGTCAATATTCTCTTCGATCGGATAATGGGAACCGTCAAACATAATAGAGGAAAATCCTGCTTTGATACACTTATAGCAGCCCTCATAAGTACCATGATCCAGATGCAGTGCAACAGGAACGGTGATATTCAGTTCATCGATCATAGCGGATACCATAGCTGCTACGGTCTTGAAACCGGTCATGTATTTTCCTGCGCCCTCAGATACACCCAGGATAACAGGGGAATTTAATTCCTGTGCTGTTAAAAGGATGGATTTGGTCCACTCAAGGTTGTTGATATTAAACTGTCCTACTGCGTATTTGCCTGCTCTGGCTTTTTCAAGCATTTCTTTTGCTGATACTAACATTTTTATTCCTCCTTGAACATACTGCAATTTTTGCACTGTGTCCCGGATTTTCCGGATACCTGTCTTTGTTAAATATATAACTTTGTTATATTCTTAACGTACTAATCCATTATACTCTATCTTGTCCTAAAATGGAAGCTGTTTTAAGCGATTCCAAGGATATTCTTTACAGTTTCACCCATTTTATCCACATCGCATTCTGTATTGTGGCGGATCACTGCACTGCGCAGTTCTTCTACTGCCTTTGGAACCGGTGTGCCGGATACTTCAGACAGCTCATCTACTACTGCAAATTCATCCTTTCCTTCTACAGCAGACTTACCTTTAATAGCCTCTAAAACGCTGTGGGAGAACTTGTATGGACTTGCGGTAGATGCGATCACAGTCTTGGTCTGATCCCCTGTTTCTGCCTTATATGCATTGTAAACGGTAGCTGCAACACCTGTATGGGTATCGATCAGGTATCCTGTATCTTCAAAGATCTTGCGGATAGTTGCCTCATTCTGTGCCTCTGTAGCAAAACCGCCTCTGAAATCGGACATGAACTGGCGCATGTTCCCAGTTACTGTATAACTTCCCTTTTCAGAAAGGTCTTTCATAAGAGCTGCATCTGCTGCTGCATCGCAGCCTGTGCTTAAATAGATCAGACGCTCTAAATTGCTGGAGATCAGGATATCCATAGAAGGGGAATTAGTTAAGATAAATTCTCTCTTTCTGTCATAGGTTCCTGTTGTGAAGAAGTCATAAAGAACTTTGTTGTCATTGGAAGCGCAGATCAGGGTCTTGATAGGCACACCCATATGCTTTGCAAAATATGCAGCAAGAATATTTCCGAAGTTGCCGGTAGGCACTACAACGTTGATCTCTTCTCCGTTCTCGATCTGCTCATTTTCCAGCAGTTTTGCATATGCATATACATAATAAACTACCTGTGGGACCAGACGGCCGATATTGATAGAGTTTGCAGAGGAAAACTGGAAGCCGGCCTCTGCCATTTCTTTTTCAAGTTCTTTGTTGCCAAACAGCTTCTTTACACCGGTCTGTGCGTCATCGAAGTTTCCATGGATGGCAACTACGCTGGTATTATTACCTTTCTGGGTACGCATCTGCAGCTCCTGGATCTTGCTGACACCGCCCTTTGGATAAAAGACAATAATGCGGGTTCCTGGAACATCTGCAAAACCTGCCATAGCTGCTTTTCCGGTATCACCGGAGGTAGCAGTTAAGATCACGATCTCCTTATCTGCATGGTTCTTCTTTGCGGCTGTAGTCATAAGATGAGGAAGGATGGAAAGAGCCATGTCTTTGAATGCGATCGTGCTTCCATGATAAAGCTCCAGGAAATAAGCGCCGTCTGCCTTTGCTAAAGGTGCGATCTCCTCTGTATCAAACTTGCCGTCATATGCGTTTGCGATACAGGTTTTTAATTCTTCCTCTGTATAGTCTGTCAGGAAAAGCTTCATCACTTCATAGGCTGTTTCCTGATAGGTCATTCCTGCAAGCTGCCCTAAGGTCTTGTCCAGCTTTGGGATCTCTGTAGGCATAAAAAGACCACCATCTTCTGCCAGACCCTTTAAAATGGCCTGTGATGCTGTAACGCCTTTCTGTCCGCCTCTGGTACTTTCGTAGGATAATGCCATGATTTTTCTTCCTCTCTTTTTTATTAATGTTTATGATAATGTCACCGTCAGGTAACATATCCGTTTAATAGCAAAATGATCGTTAAACAGATATTATTCTATTTTGGTACTTATTTTGGAAAAAGTGTAACATATTTCAATGCATGCCGCAATATAAAAAAGTTTTTTAGGCTTCTGTAAATATGTTATACTAACCTAAGAAAATGTTGGGGCAAACGTATTTTGATGATGTAAGTGTCAAAAGTATAAATTGCGTTTGTGCTCGCACAAATAAGCAA
>ERZ791785.995-NODE-995-length-17008-cov-3.017283_pt1 | contig 17008 bp, 19 predicted proteins | sample MGYA00509947_ERZ791785 | MGnify/ENA primary metagenome ERZ791785 (study PRJEB30046, sample SAMN00791982) | human gut metagenome | study: EMG produced TPA metagenomics assembly of the A metagenome-wide association study of gut microbiota in type 2...
CTATTGTTTAATATTTAAGAAAATTGTATAAATTAAAAAATGTTATTTATAATTAAAATCTATATTTATTACAATTTTATAAATAAATTTATGTTTTAGTATATTATTTAGGAAGTTCTCCTGATGCAATATGAATAACTATAGCTAATGTCCCAACATTATGTTCTTGTGGTATTTTAGGCGAATTGAATTTTACATTATTGTGCACAAAAAGAGATGCATAATCTGTATGCATCTCTTAAATATATTTTAATTATAAATATATTCATAGATAAAGTTTTATAAAGCATCTGTTTCACTAGCCACCTTATTATCCTCAATCAAAAGATTTAATTTCTTTGCTACAAATTTTGTGCTTGCACCTTGTATAATTAATGTTATAAGTATTGTCATAAATACTACTGATGATATAACTTCTTTTCCAGGTATATTCATTGATGTTACTATACCACAAAGAGCTGCTGGTATAACACCAGTTTCTCTTACCCACATCATAAATAGTATTTCGTTTTTCTTCCATTTCGCCTGTCTATCAACTAATGTACATGCTAAAACACATATAGGTCTTACGATAAACATAAAACAAAGAACGCTTATAATTGATGGTACAAAGTATTTTCCTACTACTTGTAAATCAACTTGGCTACCCAAAATTATAAATATACACATTCTGCAAATTGTCCCTAATGTTTCAACAACATGACAATCTGCATCATATGATTTCTGACTAAGCCATAATTTGAAGTTTTGTTTATTACCAGTAACTATACCTACTATGAAACATGACATATATCCACTACCACCAAGCGCTGTAGATAATTCATATGCTATTATTACAGATATTATAGATATTATAGGTGTATAGTCTTTGAATATACCTCTAGGGCTGTCATTTACTAAAGCTAGTAAAATAACTCCTGTTAGTAATCCAACTACTAAACCTATTATAATCATAATTACAAGTTGATATAAATTTTCTTCTAATGAAAACTTGCCTGATAGCATAATCGCCAATACAGCTGATGTTAAAATTGCGCCTGTTGCATCATTAAAAGCGGATTCACTAATAACTGTTTGTGATACTCTTCTGTCTATTTTTATTTGATTAAAAATAGGAACTAATGTTGCGGGGTCTGTTGAAGCTATTATACTTCCTGCCAAAAGTGCTACCATTGCACTTGTACCAAATGAAAGTCCTATTACTTGTTGCATAAGAAATGCTGATATCAAAACACCTACACTTGAAAGTAATAGTACGCTGACTTTTACATTTTTTAATACTTTCAAACTTATTTCCTTACCACCCATATATAAAATAAAAGCTGATCCAAATGTAAGAATAAGTTGATTTTCAACTTGATATTGACTAATATCTATAAATTTCAACACTGATGGACCAATAAAAATACCTGCTATCAAAAACAATACAACATCTGGAACCTTTAAAATGTCACTTAGCTTACTACATATGATTCCTGTCATTGTTACTACCGCAAAAAGTATCAATAAGTTGTTGCATGCAATTGTGTGTATAGATGATTCCATAACATTCATCGCCTCCAAAATTATTTTCCTTATACTTTTATATTAAGCCTTTCATAACTTAAATGCACTAGCTTTAACATTCCTTTAACATTTTTAACCATTTTTTAAAATCAAATATAAAATCCTATTAGATATTTTTTTAACATTCTAAGGCATATAAAAAGAAGCTATTACATAGAATTATTTAAATTCTATACCATAGCTTCTTTTTATATATATTTCAAATTATATTTATATTCAATTATATATTAAACATTAGTTTGTTTATAAGAAAATTAAATTGCAAGTGTAGTGTTTTCACCCGCTTTAGCTTTATCTTCTTTAAATGCTAGTTTTAATAATATAGGTGCAATAATAGTTGTTATTATTACTACTATTAATATAGGAGCAAAAATTACATTTGATATAATTCCTAATTTTACACCTTTATTTGCTACAATAAGAGCAACTTCTCCTCTTGAGACCATACCTGCTCCGATTTGAAGTGATTCCTTATTTGAAAACTTAAACATCTTAGCTCCTAATGCACATCCCCATAATTTTGAGATTATTGCTACTATAGATAATACAACAGCAAATGCTACTATTATCATGCTCATTTTAGGTAAAACTAATTTAAGTCCTATACTTGCGAAGAATATTGGTGATAAAAATGCATAAGATAAATCATCTACAGCAAACATGATTTTCTCTTTTTTAAGACCAACAGCTGATATAATAAGTCCTGTTACAAAAGCCCCTGTTATATCTGCAACACCGAAATACTCTTCAGATATGTACGCTAGTAATAAGCATAATCCTATTACTGCTATTACTTGTCTTTTGAAATTTTCTTTATCCATAAACCAATTTTTTAGTATTTTGTAAAGTACAAATGATACTACTGCCATAACTACGAAGTATAATACTATTTTTAATAATATAACACTGACTTGTACAGAAGTATCTGCAAAACTTGAAACTACAGATAATGCTATTATTCCTAATATATCATCAATTATAGCTGCACCTAATAATGCATTTCCTACATTTGAATTTAATTTCCCCATTTCTCTAAGTGTTTCAACAGTTATACTAACTGATGTAGCTGTTAAAATTACACCTACGAATACACTTTCTAGGAATAAATTGCTATCTCCCATAACATCTTGCATTCCAAATTTACCAAATAAATAAGTTGTTCCTAAACCTAGTGCAAAAGGAATTAATACACCTAAAATAGCGATTGTAAAGCATGCTTTTCCTTGCTTTTTAAGTGCATCTATATCAGTCTCTAATCCTGCAATAAACATTAATAATATTACGCCGATTTCTGATAGCTGCATTATAAATTCACTTTCTACAACTAAGTTTAATACTCCTGGACCAATTATGATTCCCGCTAATAATGCCCCTACTACTTGTGGTAATTTGATTCTTCTAGATATCAACCCTAATAATTTCGTTGAAAATAAAATTAATGATATCTCAAATAAAAAATAATACGAATTCATACAATGTTACCTCTACTTTCATAATATCTTATTTTAAATTCTTTACTTAATGTATATGCTATTATACACCTATTAAAATGATATGATAAGTAAAATTTTAAATATTTTTACAAAAAATTTCAGGAAAACAATTTTTATGGTAATCAAGGAGGGATTTTTCCTATTTTTATAGCACACAAAAAGGATAGATTGTTCAATCCATCCTTTTATATCTAATTAATATTCTATATATTATTTTTTGTGAGCCGCAACTATAGCACCATATGCTATAGAATATAATTTTGATTCATGTGTATCTGCTCTTGATACAAGTACTATCGGAGCCTTTGCACCCATTATTATGCCAGCAGATTTTGCTCCTGCTGCATATGTAAATGCCTTTCCGATTCCATTTCCAACTTCTATTGTAGGCATAAGAATTATATCTACATCACCGCCTACTTCAGTTTTAAACCCTTTTACTTCGCAAGCTTCTTTTGATACTGCTAAGTCAAATGCCAAAGGTCCTTCAACGATTACATTTTCTCCAAATTCTCCATTTTTACAAGCATCTTCTAATTCTTTAGCATCTACTGTAGCTTGCATTTTAGGATTGACTTTTTCTTTTGCTGCTAATGCACAAACCTTAATAGTTTCAAGCCCCAGAGGTTCTGTTGCTTTTATAGCATTTTTTAATATTTTTACCTTTTGTTCATAATTAGGAGCTATATTCATTCCTCCATCTGTTGTAACTAATAATTTTGGATAAAAATCAGCTTCATAAACCATAACATGGCTAAGTAAACTATCTGTTCTAAGTCCCCATTCTTTATTTAAAACTGCTTTTAAGATTACAGATGTATCTAAAAGACCTTTCATAACAAAGTCTGCTTCTTTTGATGAAACTAATTTTACAGCAACTTCAGCACATTCTTCTATAGTATCTTTATCTATTATTTTTATTCCATTTAAATCAAAATTTATTTCATCGCTTATTTTTCTTATTTTATCTTCTTGACCTACTAAAATAGGCGTTATTATATTCATTTCAGTAGCACTTTTTATAGCTAAAAGGACTTCTTCATCATGTGCTGCTGCAACAGATAATACTACTTTTTCGCTTCCTTTTAAAACATCTAACATTTGATCTAATTTCTTAATCATATAATCTTCTCCTTACTGGTATCTGGATTTCTGAGACCATCTCACTTTTACATGTTATTAAGCTCGGGTCTACTAATTGTATCTCAATTGAATCATCTATTATTTCATAATTATTTTCACTAATATACTTATCTAGTTTTTCATAATATTTTGGGGCATCTTTGTGATATCCATTATATCTAATAGATAAATACTTAGCCTTTGGAAATACCTTAATTAAATCCTTTTCATATTGCCCTTCTTCAACAATTGCAAAAGCGCTATTATACTGAGTATAAACCTTTTTTTCTAAATTATGTTTAAATATTGATATTCCAACATCTCCATAAGTTAAAGATACCTTATACTCTGATACCTGTGCCAATTTCCTAACTAGTAATTCCACACCTTTATATGATATATCTTCTTTATATTCAATCGCACATCTCTGCTCAAGCTCTAATTCTCTTATTTGTTCTAAAAAATCAAGTTGTGTAGCATCTTGTATTTGAATTATTTTTTTATCTACTTTTTCTTTCATCTGTATTAATTCACTTATTTTTTCATCTATGATATGCTTTTGATATTCCAAAGAATCTACTATGCTGCTTAAATTTAATGTATTTAGATGATACTTAATTTTATTTAAAGTAAGTCCTAATTCTTTTAGATATTGTATAGTTTCAAGACATTCAAACTGGTCTATTGAATAATATCTATATTTATTATGTTCATCAACATAACTAGGTTTAAATAAATCAATCTCATCATAATATCTAAGCGTTTTTTTATTTATATTGAATAATTTTGATATTTCCCCAATTGTAAAAAACTCTTTCATTTATTACACGCCCCTAAAATTTATAAATTAATCTTCTTTGTAAATTCTAGCTTCTTCTTCTCCTTTTAAGACTCTAAGTCCTCCAAACGCAAGAGCTTCTAATTCATTTTCCCCAGGTAGTATTTCTACATGAGCAATAAATTTAACTCTGTTTTTTATGCTCTCTGTCATATATTTAGAATAAGCTATTCCTCCTGTTATAATTATAGCATCAATATCACCGTTTACAACAGTTGCCAATTCTCCTATTAATTTTGCATATTCGTCTCCATTTTTTATTTTTTCTTCAACTTCTCTAGCATCGAAAGTATTCATATATGAATATAATCCGCCTTCTCCTCTAACTTTTTTCTTCATTTCCTTGTGAGTATATTTTCCGCTATAACAAGCATCTATAACTCTTGTCACAGGAAGTCGTCCTGCACGGCTTGGTGAAAATGGACCATCTTCATCAGATACAAAATCCACCATACGACCTTTTTCATGCACGTTTAAACTAATTCCTCCACCTAAATGTGCAACTATTAAATTTAAATCTTTATATTCTTTATTGTTCATTTTTGCATATTTTATAGCCATTGCTCTAGTATTTAAAGCATGAGTCAAACAATGTCTATCCATCCCTTTAAGTCCTGAAGGACGAGCTATATCGATACATTCATCGACACAAACTGGGTCGTATATATATGAATTTACTCCAATTTCATTTGCTAGTGAATATGATATAACTGCACCTAAATTAGATGCGTGGTCTAAAGTTGGATTAGTTCTAAGTCTTTCTATCATAGCGTCATTTATCTTATATGCACCACTTTTTACTGGTGGAAGTCCTCCACATCTTCCGACTATTGTGTCCATAGTTTTTAAATCTATATTATTTTCATGTAGTACTTTTTGTATCTGCTCTTTTCTCATTTCATATTGATCTAGTATATTGTTGAATTTCGAAATTTCATCTGCATTATGCTCTATTCCTTTTACTAGTATTGGATTTTCATCTTCATACACAGCAAATTTTGTGGATGTAGACCCTGGATTTATTACTAAAACTCTATAAGACATATAAATTCCTCCTAAATATTATAGAGATAAAAAGCCATTACAAGAATTACTCATAACAGCTCTTTATCATAACTAAATTTTTATTTAATATACAAACTTTAATATTTACTTACACAATCAAATTAACTTACTAATGCCATACCTTCATGTAAAGCTCTTATATTTATATCAATAAATTTCTCTTTTACGTTATCTCTTATAATTTGTTCCCAATCTATATCTTCTAAATGCATACCTTTTATAACAGTTCCAAGTAAAATTATATTCATAACTTTTGCATTTCCAAGTTCAGTTGCTTTATCAGCTGCATTTATAACTTTTGCATTTAGTTCTTTTAGTTTTTTATCAACTTCTTCTACTTTGTATTCAGCTTTTCCTGTTATAGTTGCAACAGATTCCATTTTATAGTTGTTAGCTACTATTGTTCCACCTTCTTTAAGATATTTTAAATATCTAAGTGCTTCGACTTTTTCGAATGAAACTATCATATCTGCCCCACCGATTTCTATAACTGGAGAATAAACTTGGTCTTTTGAATATCTAACTTGAGATGAAACAGAGCCTCCTCTTTGACTCATTCCGTGTATTTCACTCATTTTCACATCATACCCTGCTTCCATTAAGCCTATTGTTAATAATTTACTAGCCAAGATAGTACCTTGACCACCTACACCTACTAACATTATACTTTTGGTCATTTTATTTTTCCTCCTTTACTATAGCGTTCTTTGGACAAACTTGTAAGCAAACTTCACAACCTAAACATTGATTTCTATCTATTGAAGCCTTCTTAGCTTCTTTATCAACTGATATTGCTGGACATCCTGTTTTTGTACATTTTTTACATCCAACACATTTTTCTTCATCTACAACACATTTTTCTGTAAATACTCTACCGAATTCATCTATATCTGCTTGCGAGAATCTCTTAAGAGCACATGGCCATCTAGTTATAATAACTGATGCTTCATCTAAACCAATTGCCCAATCTAGAGCATCATTAACTTCGTCTAATTTATTTGGATTTATAACTCTTACATTTTTAGCTCCTAAAGCTTTTACAACTTGTTCAATATTTATTGATGTTGTATCTTCACCTTGTAATGTAAATCCTGAACCTGGATTTTCTTGGTGTCCTGTCATTCCTGTAATTCTGTTGTCTAATATTATTGAAATTGAATTACCTTTATTGTATATAACATCGATTAAACTATTTATTCCTGTATGGAAGAAAGTTGAATCTCCAAGCACACCGACTACTCTCTTTTCATTTCCGTCAACCATATTGAGAACTTTTTGACATCCATGTGCTGAACTTAAACTTGCGCCCATACAGACAACAAAGTCCATTGCATTATATGGTGGAGCAAATCCTAGTGTATAACATCCTATATCCCCTGCTACTACTATGTCTTTTCTCTTTCCTAATTCATAAAATAATCCTCTATGTGGACATCCTGCACAGAATGTAGGAGGTCTTGGTATAATTAATTCAGGTTCAACATCTTCATGTTTGAAATTGTCTTTAAATATGCTCTTTCTAATTACATCTGGTGTCATTTCTCCGTATGCTGGAAGTACATCTTTGCCTATACAATCTACTCCTAATGATTTAACATGATCTTCTATAAATTTATCGTTTTCCTCTACTATATAGATAGTTTCTACTTTTGAGGCAAACTCTTTTATTTTTTCATCTGGCATTGGATTTGTAAATCCTAATTTTAGATATGAAGCATCTTTTCCAAACACTTCTTTTGCAAAGTTAAAGCACATTCCTGAAGATATAACCCCAACTTTTGCTCCTTCATTTATTTCCATGTAATTTAATTCTGTTTCATTAGAGAATTTGTATAATTTCTTTTCTCTTTCTTCAACATCTATTCTCAACAATCTAGCATTTGCTGGTACTGTAACTCTTTTTACTACCTTTTCATAAGGTTTTATACCTACTTCATTTCTTTCTTCACATTCAACAAGTCCTTTTGAATGGCAAAGTCTTGTAGTAAGTCTCATCATTACTAAAGTGTTGTATTTTTCACTTATTTCATAAGCCATTTTCATCATATCTTTTGCTTCTTGGCTTGTTGCTGGTTCTAATAGCGGTACTTTTGCTGATTTTGCGTAATTTCTATTGTCTTGTTCATTTTGAGATGAGTGCATTCCTGGTTCGTCTGCAGTTATTACCACAAATCCTCCATTTATACCAGTGTATGCAACTGTGAATAATGGGTCTGCTGCTACATTAAGTCCGACGTGTTTCATAGATGCTACGGTTCTAGCCCCTGCGAATGCGCCACCTGCTGCTGATTCTAAAGCAACCTTTTCATTTGGTGCCCATTCTGCTACGATATCATTTTTATATAAAGCTATATTTTCTAGTATTTCCGTACTTGGTGTTCCAGGATATGCAGATGCATATTTAACACCTGCTTCATAAGCTCCACGAGCTATGGCTTCATTACCTGTCATTAATTGTTTCATAACTAAATCCCCCTTAAATCATATATTTTTAAATGTAGATATTTTAAAATAATATAATTAATCTAATTATGCTTCTCTTTAATAAAAGCATATAACATTCCAGTTATTGGAATGTCAACAGGGATTTAGTATTTTTTCTTATTATTTTATATAAATTTAATTATTTTCTTATATACAAAACTTTTTATATTGTAAATTTTTATTTAAAAATATATTTGCTCAGAAAAAAAAGATGCTATTATTTCGGAAATTTTATATAATTTCTCTTAATAATAACATCTTTGCATTTTTACATATTGTTTATTTTTAGATTCTATCTAATACTTCTTTTATTATAGCTGGAGCCTTTTTACATTTAGATTCTTCCACTGCACATACGGCAAATCTAAGTCCCATTTTTAGAGGTACTAGATAAAGATTTTCCTTCGCCAATTCTTCACAAGCTTTCATCGGATTATCACATGGTATGCTTGTAAAGAAACCATCTCTATATGGTAAAATTTCAAGACCACATTCTTTAGCGCCTTCAACAAATGCGTTTGCTCTTACTAAAAGCATGTCTTTATATGAATTCTTTTCTTTTTCATACTCTTCATATTTTTTATCATCTGCAACTATTTCAGATAACACAGCCATAGCACCTCTGTTGCAGTTTGACCAGTTTGCTCTGCATGAATGCATTAGAGAATAGTAAAATTCTTCTGCTATATCTTCATCAGATGATATTCCTATTGCAGCTCCCATTCTCATTCCATAAGCTGTAAATCCTTTTGACATACTAAATGCCACTATTGTAAGTATATTGCTTGGTAGATTTCCAAATTTCTTAAAGAATTTTCTGCTCGCATCATCATCTCTAACAAAATCTATATAAGCTACATCAACTAAAAATACTATTTTTTTATCTTTGTCTTTAGCTGCTTCTTTTGCCAAATCTAAAACTTTATCCCAATCTTCATCGCTTAAACTATATCCAGTTGGGTTATTCCCTGGTGAATTTATTATAGTAAATATTCTTCCCTGTCTATTTAATATTTCTGTAAATTTTTCGCTATATGAATCTATATTGAAATTACCAGATTCATCGAATAAAGCATAATTTTCTACTCCTCTTTTTGTTTCTTCTCCTATTATTCCATATGGAGACCAATACCAGTCAGAAACTAAAACAACGTCATTTTCATTAGTATAGTTGTACATTGCTAATTTTATAGCCCCACTTCCACCTGGTGAAGCCACAACTCTAATATATCCCTCTGGATCATTCCCTTTAAAACAAACCTTTTTAACAGCTTCTTGATATGCTGGTTGACCACCAATTGATGCATATGCTGAAATTTCTTCATTTGGTAAGTTTTTAAGTTGATCATATACTGTCTTCATTGCAATTAATTTGCCATTATCGTCCATCAAAGCCCCAATAGTTGCATTAATAACTTTATCTTTCCCTAGTTCTTTTTCTGCTGCTTGCGCTCTTTCAGACAAGCTAAATATTATGTCATTTTCCTTTGGCCATTTTGCATGTTCTGCCACCATACTCATATTAATCCCCCCTATTTTTATAATTTTAATATCTTACCTATATAATAATAAGTTCCAGTTATGGGAATGTCAACCATTAATATTTTATATTTTATGAAAATTGGCAAAATTAAAACTTCCATTTATTGTTTATTTCTGTGCAAAACTTATATATAATTTACTTATAAGTAATTAATTTTTAAGGGGTGATAAAAATGGGTGCAGGATGTTCAATGGAAAAAGGAATTCATGAAGATGTTCTTTACAAACAAATAAAAGAAGTGAATTATTCTGATGCAGATTTATTAAAATTAATATCTGATAGAGAAAAAAAAGGTGTCGTTAATGACTTTGTTTATAAAGCTTATGTTAAACTTGCTAAGGAAAGAGGACTAAGATAAATTTTTGAATGTAAAATGGATTCTATATAGTAGATAGTAAAAAAGCATCTATCTTATAGAATCCATTTTAATTTTAATTTTATTTTCATTATTGGAGTACGTTGAATTTTATAGATACATTTTTATTTTTCCATATGCATAGAAAACCTTCTACTTATGCATATGGTAGCAGTACTCACTCTAAAAAACTATACACAGTCCATAAGGTATTTTATCGTTTCCATCATACTTGGAGTGCGTTGAATTTTTCAGATACACTTTTATTCTATCATACACATAAAAAACCTTCTACCTATACATATGGTAGATGTACCCACTCTAAAAAACTATGAGCATTCCATTGTTTATTGTCTTGCTTATAAGCTATATTTTTTAAAACATTTTACCCCATGCATAAGCATGAAGGTAAAATGTAGTATATAATCATTATTTGAGAAAAATAACAACTAGTATTCACATAATTTATATCATAATTAGAATTTTATTTATACTCCTCTATTTTAACTATTGCTATCTTAGTATCTTCATCAAATAATATTGATATTGGAGAAAGAAAGCCTGTTTCACCATTTTTAATATATTCGTCATAAGATTCATATTTATTACTTTTTATCCCAAAATTTGGATCAAAATCATCTTCTAATAAATATGTTATTTTTATATTTTGACCATTACTTTTTATCAAACAATTAGCTGCACTCGTTTCATTATATCCAAAATTATATGTATTATTTAAATCAAATTTTATTCCATCTATTTCAAATTTTACATTTCTAAAATCAGTATCATTTTTACCTGTGTAATATACTTCATATTTTTCTACTTTTCCTTCTGCTACATGGAAATTACCTGATTTATATTGATTATAAACATAATCACGAACAGCTATATCTTCAGGTATTGAAGATATACAAAGTATTACAAAAATAGGTAATAAAACAATTGAAATATATTTTAATAATCTTATTTTTTTATAAATCTCATCTTCTTTTAATTCTTGAATTGGTATGTTTTCTTCTTTACAAAGTTTTTTTAAAGAATAGTTTAAATAAAATACAATACAAACAAATACTATAAAACCAATAAAAAATATTTTTTCTCCACTAATAAAAATATTTTTTAAATAACTATTTCTTGTTATCTCATACAATGTATTATACATTTTTTCTCCTTTTATTTATGCTTATTATAATATTTTTTCCATTGTTTTTCACTTTGTTTAGATATATAATTCATAATTGTTTTACCAATACTTCTCGCATTTCTAGTTAAACCCTCATGAAAAACAGATTTTGAAAAACTAAATGATAATCCAAATGTTGAAGTTGAAACTCCTATCCCTGCCGTTATTTGTCCATTTGCTATTGCCCCAAAAGCACTCGCATGTAAAAATGTAGCATTAACCGCCCCACCTAAACCTTGATAATCTTTATATGTCTTATAACTTTTATTTATTCCAAAATGAAAATAATACAATGAAATACCTACTCTACTAATTACCTTATTAATTTTAGGGAATTTCTTTAATAAATTTTTAACTGATGATGGTTTCATTAATGAGCTAGGATTTTTTATTATTTTTTCAAGTACATCATTTTTATTAATTCCTCCACCAGAAGCGCATATATAAGCATGTGCTTTATATGGTGAAGATGTATTAAATCCTTTCACATTCCTACTAAACCAAACAATATCTAATGCTAAATCAATAAATGGTATACTTATGGCAACTTGAATTCCATATCCACTATATCTCCATTTACTGTGTCCTGATGGATCTATATAATTTATAGGATCATTAGCACAATAAGCATATAAATGTAAACTAGTAGATTCATCACTTTGACCTCTATAAGTATCTTGCGTTATAAATCTTGCATCTTCTGGATTATAATATCTTGCATTTAGATAATATAATGATGTACTTTCATCATATATACCACCAGTATAAGCTATTTCATTATAAAAGTCAGTATCACCAAATTCTTCTGTTTCTCCAAAATCTGAATACTTATAACTTATTTTAGCATTTTTATTATCAACAATATTTGTTGTACTACCTTTTATATCTTTATTATAGACATAATATTCAAGCCCTGACAATTTATATCTCATTGTAGAAATTGTATTTCCTTCAAGTCCTACAAAATGATGACTTGTTTTCTTTTCATCATAAGAGTAAGTTTTCTTAGAAGTAGTTTTTCCAGTTGATAAATTTGATGTTTCTGAAGATACTAATTGATTTAAATCGTTATAAGTATAAACAGTATTATTTTTATTTGAATCACTTAATATATTTGCTTTTGATGTCATATTTCCAACTTCGTCATATTCATAAACATAACTTTCAGTTTTATTAGTCTTATTATTAACTATATCAGAACTTATAAGTCTATTTAACTCATTATAATTATATTCTCTCTTTTCGTCTACTTTATCGCTATCTTTTGTTGGATAAACAATTTCAGTTATATTTCCTTTAAAATCATAAGTGTAATCTGTTTTTTTATTTCCGTAGTTCCCCTCCTACTATATTTTAAATTTAATATTGTATTAATATTTAAACTTATACTTAATATTAGCATATATTCCCAATTACAACAATAAATTTATAACTTTTTTAAGTATTTATATAATTAAATACTTTATCATATATAAATTCACCATAAACTCTAAAATATTATAAATTGCTCATAATAAAAAAGGATCTGAATAAATTATTTATTTCAGATCCTTTTGTTCTTTCATCTTTAATTTTAATGCTTTAAAAAATCTCATCATTAAATATATTTCATAAGTCATCGCCACGCAGCAAATAAGTCTTGTAGTCATATCTGTTGTTTTTAGACCAACTTTAGTGAAATACACGAATAAGATAAAATCGACTGTAAATATAAGTATATCTAATATCAATATTTTCATCTCCTAAACAAAAAGCCCTGATATAAAACCAGAGCTTTTCATATTATTTCTAATAATATCAAAATTTATCGATGAAGTCAATATTATATGTTTTCTAAGTACTACAGAATAAACACCTTATTTTTTGCAACACCATTTTTTACAAAAGCTTTCTTTTTTGTTGCACATAACTTCTGTTGAAGAGCATTTTGGACATATTATTTTGTCTTGCTCGTATTTTACAGTGTAGATATATCCGCATTTTGCACATCTAAATTTGCAAAATCTCGTTGTATAATGACCGCCGGCGATTTTGATTGCCTTGCCTTGTGTGAGTGCTATTGCGATTTTTTTTCGCCCGCTTTCGATTATATTTTGAAAAGTTTGGCGTGATATTTCCATCTTCTTTGCACATTCTTCTTGTGTAAGCCCTTCGATGTCTTTTAAACGGATTGCTTCTAATTCTTCTACTTTTAACTCTACTTCTTCAAGTTCACATTCTTTTTTTCCTAATGGAACAAAACAATTTCCTTCTGGAAAAAATTCTACTGTTCTGTATTTTGTAGGCCTTGCCATTTTAAACCCCTCCTACATTTACCAGATTAAATTATACTTATTACTATATTGTATAATCAAAAAGAAATTATATTCATCTAAAACTGTAGATAAATATAATTTCTTTCATATACTGTTTATATTAAGCCTGTGTTTTTTTTGCTTCTATTTCTTTTAAAGAGTTTAATAAGTTGATAACTATAGGATTGAATAATCCTTCTACTTCTTCATCTCCATCTTTGTATACTCCAACAGATACATTTCCTAATCCAGCATTCATAGGTAATGTTCCAAGTAAGTTTAATTGTAAGTCATCTAATAATTTAGTTGTATCATTTCCGTTGAATATTTGTATTTTCTTGCCACAGTCTGGACAGACAATATAACTCATATTTTCAACTAAACCTATTATTTCTATATTTAATTTTTTAACCATATTTACAGCTTTTGCAACTATCATAGATACCATATCTTGTGGCACTGAAACCATAACTATTCCGTTTATTGGAATTGATTGCATAACTGTTAATGCTACGTCCCCAGTTCCTGGAGGCATATCTATTAATAAGTAATCTAATTCGCCCCAGATTACATCTGTGTAGAATTGTTTTACAGTATTAGATATCATTGCACCTCTCCATATTACTGGTTGGTTTTCATCTTCTAATAATAAGTTAAGTGACATTACTTTTATTCCATCAGCGCTTTGAACTGGATATATACAGTTGTTTGGTGCGCCCATTGCTTTTGCGTCTTTAACGCCTAAAAGTCTTGGTATACTTGGTCCTGTTATATCAGCGTCTAAAACACCTACTTTGTATCCTTGTTTTGCTAAATTTCTAGCTATAAGTGCAGATACAGTAGATTTACCTACTCCACCTTTACCACTCATTATTCCTATAATTTTTTTAATTTTGTTTAGAGGATTGTTTTGGATTCCACAACTTTGTTGGTCTTTGTTACATTCCCCTTTTGATGGACATGATCCACAGTTTGACATTTCTGATTCCTCCTTAATTGTTATTGGCATTTGCTACTAACTAAATAATAATACTTCTAACAATTATTTGTCAATCAGTATGTCAAATTATTAATTTTATAAATATATGTCAGAAAATTCTATATCTATCATATTTGATTTATTTTCTTTAAATATTATATTATCATCATTTTTTTCTTCTATCTTCTTTCTAGGTAATGTAAATATAATTGAACATCCGTCTTTTTCTTCACTATTTACCCTTACAGTTCCATTATGTAAATCAACTAAAGCTTTTACTATATAAAGACCTATTCCAGTACCTTCTCTTTCGCTTTTCATTTTACTTCTAACTTGTTCAAATCTATCAAAAATATTAGGTATTTTTTCTTCTGGAATTCCCGGTCCTTCATCTTTAACTTCGACAACTACATCTTTTTCATTAACATTAATATTTACAAATATATTTCCATCTTTCTTATTAAATTTAATAGCATTTGATAGCAGGTTGAGCATAATTCTCTCTATATAACTAGGGTCAAAACCTATAATTTCTTCCTCAATATCTGTATCAAATATCAAATTCATATTTTTAGATTTTACAAAATGTAATACTGAAGAACAAGTATCTTCTATAAAACTTATTATATCTGAATTTATAGGGTGAATTTCTATACTCTTTGAATCAATCTTTGTTGAATCGATTAAATTATTTATTAATTTGACTAATCTAAATGTATTTCGTTGCATTATATTTATATAATTTGAAAAATAATTATAATTTTCCTTATCTAATGTACTTAATTTCAATTTTAAAACTTGTATAGAACTCAAAATTAAATTAACTGGTGTTCTAAGTTCATGAGATATATTGGCAAAAAAGTCTAATCTTATTTTCTCTTTTTCTTCTTCTAATGCTACTTCTTTTGTTATATCAGTTAATATACCTATTCTTTTGATTGCTTTACCATCTTCATCTGTTATAGGAAGAAACTTATATTGTATCCATTTTTCTTTACCATTTTTTAATTTAGCCTTCGCCCTACCTTCATTCATTTTATCAAATTCATAGTCTTTTAATATACCTTCTTTTTGTTCTTCATTTTTAAAAAAATTGTTAAATTGATAGACATCATGTGCATAGTAATCACAAGACTCTTCAAATATAGTTTCATAAGCTGGACTCATATAAATTATATTTTTTTCATCTCTTATAAAAAATACTGAGTCACAATATTTTGTTATTTCTCTAAAGTTTTTCTCATTATTATTTAGATTTTCATAAAATCTTGCTCTACATTTTCCATCGATGGCAATTCCCATCGTTCCTATTGGATGGTTATCTTTATCTAATAAAGGCCATATAGTTGTATCCACAGTTTTGTCACCATTGCGAAATGGAAATGTTTCTTCAAAAATTTTTATAGTATTATCTTCTATTACCTCTTTCTCTAAAATTATCACATTGTCTTTTTGGCCAAACATCATAACTATTCAGACCTTCAATACTTTCTTTGCTTTCAAATCCTACTTCATCTAACCATTTTTTATTTACAGTTATATAATTTCCCTTTATATCCTTCACCCAAAAATAAACTCCCGTGGCCTTGTCCAATTGCTCTGAAAATCTAAAAATCTCTTGTTCAAAATTCAGTTTAAATATCAGTATAAAATATTCTTCTAAATAATAACCGTCTATATTTAAGTACATTCCATATGATATTTTTCCAAAACTAACATTTTTAAATTCATTTTTCTCTACTATTTTTAAAAATTCTTCAAATTTTATTTTTTGATTATTGTCATCGAATTTTTTACTAAAAGCTTCTTTTATATTATCTATGTTTAAATTACTTTTTGCTAATATTTTTTTTAAAATCTCTATTAGAGAATTATTGTACTCTATAATATCAAAGCCAATATACTCTCCATTTTTATTTTTATAACCCTTTATTTTTAGAAAGCCGTCTTTACTATTTTTTAAGATTCGTTCATAAATTTTACCACCCATAATCATACCCCTTTTTTATCATCCGAGTTTAAATACAAATTTTTAAAATATATTGAATCATTATATTAATATATTATATTTTTTTAGTAAAAA
>ERZ791785.1000-NODE-1000-length-16982-cov-6.430082_pt1 | contig 16982 bp, 20 predicted proteins | sample MGYA00509947_ERZ791785 | MGnify/ENA primary metagenome ERZ791785 (study PRJEB30046, sample SAMN00791982) | human gut metagenome | study: EMG produced TPA metagenomics assembly of the A metagenome-wide association study of gut microbiota in type 2...
TTGTTAACTTATTTAATAATTTTCATACCTTTATTATTAAGTTCGTTTACTATAACTACTATAGAGAAGTCATTTGAACACAAAAATAGAGCTGAAATGTATTCAGCTCCTTCTATTTCGTCTATGTATTCAGGTATTATTCCATTTAGTTGCTTTTGCTTTAGATCTTTTATTCCAGCTTTATCTACTACAACTACGTATCCGCCTAAATCTTCTGCTGTTCTTTCTGTACCGTAGTTTTCATCTAGTATTTCTATGGTAGTTTCTATTACAGACAGTACTTCTGTTGGTAGCTCCTTTATTAACTGCAAGTCTTGTTTTTTCCAAATACTTATTATCATTGTATTTTCCTCCTTGTTTTTGAACACAAAATAAGCTAGATGAAGTATTTTTACCTCATCTAGCTTTATCATAGTTATAATATATATTTGAAATTACTTTTTATTACATGTATTTTTAATATCTTCGTTTAAATCTTTCTCTTTATTAAGTTTATCCAATATTAAATATCCCCAAAAAGATACTATTCCTGATAAAAATATTACACTTAATGTAACTTCATTAATGTAACTCATATATGCATCGCTAACTCCTACACCTGATAACATTCCAGAAAAAATGTATCCGATAATAATCGTTACGATACTTCCAATTAAATATTTCATAATATATTTTATCCTTCCATTATCTGTAGCACATAAGTTGATTTGGTCCTATAGACTCAACTTTAGAAGAAAAACTTATCCCTGCACTTGCTGGAAATGAAACACTTGGACTTATAGATAGTGTTGAATGTCCATACTTAACTCCAACTCCAACTTGCTTTATATCTTCATTTTTTCTATGTAAATAAACTTTTCCTTGTCCCGATTTAGCATAAGTTAATCCGTTATTTCCTAAAACTTTAAATTTAAAAGATGCGCCTGTATTTCCTGCTCCATCTATAGATGCAGATATCTTTTTACTAGAGCTAACTCCTGAACTATTTAACGGTTGATATGATACATTTAGATAAGAATTATTATGGAAATACATTCTTTCACCGTTAGATACAGCCATTAAATCAGTTCCTCTAAAAAGTGGTGCTCCATTCCATTTAAATGAAAAATTTACTACAAGATTCGTAGCTTTATTAGTCTTGTCATAATAAAAACTATCTTTACTTCTAGTTACAGTACAAGTAGCACTTGCTCTTATCATTTGTTCTTCTGAACCATCAAAATTTCTAATTATATTTATTTGTTCATTATCATATCCTAATCCTGATAAAAATTCATTAGATAATTCATTTAACTCATCTATGTTTTCACTAAATGCTTCTTTGTATTCTCTTATTTGCTTTATATCTTGATCTGAGTATCCTATTTCTCTTAACTTAGATTCACTTTTTTTATTTAGCTCCTTTAATTTAAGATACTCATTTATTGTTTCTGTTTCCTCACTATCATTTAATATTTGTATATTTTTATTTTCTAAACCAGTATTATTCTCCATCGCATTTACATTACTTAATACAGGTGTTGTAACTGCTACCCCACTAAAGCTAATGCTATACTCTTACTTGCTCTTTTCTTAAAATTCATTTCAATCTCCTCCTTTGTAATTGGATGACATAGATATTCATCCTTAGACCCTATGTTTTTCCAAACCTCAATTTATCAAGGTTTGGTTTTTCAATTTCTTAATTTGATTATATTTGGAAAATTATGTAAATAAAAGTCTTTAATTATAATAATCTTTGTGATATTATTGTCATATATGAATTTTAATTAAAAATAGCTATACCAATCACTAATGGTACAGCTATTATCTTACTAACTTTTATTAATTTTTCTTACAAAAACCGCGCTCCGTTACTTGTGATACGGTTCATTATTATTGATTCTAAACATTTTATAAATTTGTACTAATTATAACCAATATTTATCTAGTTATCTTCCTTGCTAATGTAGCCGTCCATATTCCCATCATAGTTAATCCTAAAAACATCTCAACACCAGATAAAAAAATACTTATATTTACAGGCGTTATATCACCATAACCTACAGTTGTAAATGTTACAGTACTAAAATACAAACAACTCATAAAATCTGTTATCACATTTCTTTTCAAAAATCCATGTGAAAAAACATCTACATAATTTATAGTAACCCCTTCTATACTAAGTCCCGTAAACATGTATATAACAGCAAAGACAAATATTATTTCAAGTGATGTTATAAGTGCATATGTAGGTCTTTCTCCATAACCACATAATAGCCAAAATATTGTTGACTTTGTCTTATCTATTCCAGTAAGAGATTTATTCTCAACACACTTAGATAAGTAATAATACTCTGATGCATAATTTACTAAATTATTCTCCTCTAACTTTTTAGCTATACTCTTATATACTTTTGCAGCTTTCTCATAAGACTTTTTATATTTTTTATCTAGCTTAATTGTATCTATAAAAACATATTCATCTAATTTAGTTATATTTTTATCTTCAAATTTTAATTTTTCTATAGCTGAATTTACAATTTTTAAGCCCCTACAATCACAATCACTTATTTGATTATTAACTATAAGCATATTACTAAAAATAGCATTTTCTAAAGTAGATTCTATAAATTTTAAATCACTAATTCTACATTCTTTAAATACACTACTTTCCAAATTACAATTTTTAAATATACTTTTCATAAAAATGCATTCATCTGAAAATATATTTATATTATCAGATTTATAAAATCTACAATTTTCAAATAGTACATTTTCAAATATACATTTTGAAAATATATTTCCATTAAATATACAATCTTTAAATATTATATCTTTAAATTTACATCTCTTAAAATTGTTATATTCTAATTTTGCATAAGAAATTATATTTATATCCTTATTTATATGCCCTTTTATACTTTTATCTTCTATATGAGTAAATAATATTTTTCCTTTATCTTCTATATTATAATTGTCTTCTCTATCTAAAGTTGATTTTCCCTTTATATGATTTTCAGATTTTAAAAATCTATTATTATATAAATTTAGCTGTAAGTAATAATTTTTTTTATGATTATTAATTCTATTTTCCAATTCTATATTTATATTTTTCTTTATCTTCTCAACATTTTGAAGTTGCATTTTTTCCCCCTTCGCTTAAATATTCATATCTATAAAAATTTATATTCTCTAAAATAATAAAATTTCCTACTTTATAGAATACTTGTCTAATTTAATTAATATAACTATAATATATAAATTTATTTATACAATTTTTAAGGGGGATAAAATGGATAATAAAATTAATGAACTTAAGAAAAACTTACCTAAAGAAAGTTGCTCTTTTTGCACACATCTTTCTTTAGATGGTCCAGATGAAAATCTTAAATACAATGTTAAATGTGTTATATTCGACAGTCTACCTAAATGTAATGATAATTGCGAATACTTTGAACCAGAATATAGTGGTATAAATAGTTATGATTTAGATGATTTGTATATTAAGTTTCTAGATTCTTGCTTGAGAGTTCCTTATTATGAATATAAAAAATCTATACATTGGAAATTGTTTAAAGATTATGCTTTAAATAAGTTAGGTAATAAATGTTGTAAATGTGGCAATGAAGAAAATTTAGATGTGATTCATATAAATAAAAATTTAGGAAGAGAAACATTAGATGACGTAGCTGTTATGTGCTTTAATTGTATTTATGACTTATAAAAACTTATATTGATCTTAGTTACTATATCTACTTTTTATTATACTAACTTTAATCTATTAAATTTATACATTAAAAAATAATAAACTAAAATATAGTTTTATTACTTACATAATTTGCTAGGTATAAATATTTTCACTATTTGTTATAAAAATAATCTCTATGTAAATAATAAGTTATATATTATTTTATGGAGGTATACATATGACTTTAAATTGTTCTGCTTATAATTGTACTTATAATCAGTCTGGTACTTGTTACGCTGGAAAAATAACTATCTCTGGAACAAAGGCAACTAGCTCATCAAATACACATTGTTCTACTTTTTCAGAAAGTAACGGAAATTTAACTAATTTATCTAGCAATTATTTTACTACATCTAACGATATAATTTGTAAAGCTGTAAATTGTCATTATAATGCTAACCATACATGTACTGCAGATAGTGTACACGTAAATGACTCTCATGTAAACTGTGATACTTTTATAAATGATTAAAATTGTTCTATATTATTAAAACATATATATTTATAGTATTTTTAACCTGTTGTGCTAATTATTTTACTAATAATATTGAATTTACTATATAATTTTTAACCATCAAAATGTAGATTATTATAATCTAGTATTTTCAATAATCATATTTAATTAGCACAACAGGTTAATTATATAATTTATAATAAATAATACAATTAGATGCATTTTTACTATAACTTTTATTCACTAAACTTTTTAATTATGTCATCTAAACATGATTGACATATAGAATAGTTATTATAATACTTTATATTATCTTGTGTACTGCAAAATAAACATTTAGATTTTGATTTTGCAATTTCTATATGGTCATCAAACAGTTTTATGCTAACTACTTCATTTTGTTCAAAGTTTAATTTATTTCTCATTTCTTTTGGTATAACTATTCTTCCTAGATCATCTATATGACGTTCTATTCCTAATGATAATTCTTTTGATGTATTTTTTTCCATAACTGTAAATTAATCCCTCCTTAATATTCTATTATACATTTATTTTCAGAATATTTGTTAAGGTAATTTTTGGTAATTCTCAATTTAATAATACTTTATTTTACTAAATCAGCTTCACTATATATCCTTGCACCTTCTTCTTTATTTAATACTCTAAGTATACCTAAAGATAAAGATTCTAATTCATTTTCTCCTGGCATAACACAAACATCACTTATAAACTCTACTCTTTTTCTTATATTTTCAGTAATAATATTAGAATAAGCTATCCCTCCAGTTAATATTATTGCATCTACTTTTCCATATACTACTGTTGCCAATTCTCCTATTCCTTTTGCTATTTGATAAGTCATAGCCTCATGAACCAATTTTGCATTTTCATTTCCTTCACTTATCATCTTTTCAACTTCTCTTACATCAACAGTACCTAAGTATGAAGAAATTCCACCTTTGCCCCTAATAGTTTTAAGCATATCTCTATGTGTATAGTTTCCTAAGAAACATCTATCAATCAACTTTTTACAAGGTACTCTTCCCGATCTGTCTGGAGAAAAAGGACCTTCATCATCAGATACTATATCTACCATTTTGCCATTTTCGTGTACACTTAGGGTTATTCCTCCACCTAAATGAGCTACTATTAAATTTAATTCATCATATCTTTTATTGTTATCTTTAGCATACTTTATAGCCATAGCCCTTGAGTTTAATGCATGGCTTAAACATTCTCTATCCATTCCATTAACTCCAGACAATCTTGCCACATCAGTTAACTCATCAACTGATACTGAATCATATATGTATGCATTAATTCCTAAATTTTTAGATATTTCATAAGATATTATTGCACCTAAATTTGATGCATGTTCTAAAACTGGCTTATTTATTAGTCTATCTATCATTTCATCATTTACTAAATACGCTCCAGATTTAACTGGTGGCAATAATCCACCCCTTCCAACTATAGCACTTAAAGAATCTAACGTTATATTATTTTCTTTCAATGCCTTTAATACTTTTTCTTTTCGCATTTCAAATTGTTCCTGTACTTTATCGTACTTTTCTAAATCTTCTACTTTATGGTCTATAGATTTTACTAATATCTGTTTTTCATTATCATATACAGCTATTTTAGTTGATGTAGAACCTGGGTTAATAGCTAATATTCTATAAATCATATATTTCCCCCTTAAAATATAAAAATTGCTATCTCAAAATAGAATTTATTAGTTACCTATAAAATTCTATTTTGAGATAGCATCAATAATTAATTAGACTTTAAAGGAAATGCTTCTTCTGAAACCATTTCCATTCCTTTTTTAAATGCTTGTAAGTTTATATCAACAAATTTTTCTTTAATATTTTCTCTTATTATACTTTCCCAATCTATATCTTCAAGGCTCATAGATTTTACTAATGCTCCTAAAAGAATTATATTCATTACTTTTGAATTGCCCAACTCTTTAGCTTTATCTGCTGCGTTTATTATAGTTGCATTTAATCTATTAAGCTCATCTTCTATTTCTTTTTCTTTATAAATAGCTTTACCTGTCAAAACTGGTATAGAATCTATTCTATAATTATTTACAACTATCTTTCCTTCTGGCTTTAAATATTCTAACCACCTTAAAGCTTCCATTTTTTCAAATGATACTAATATATCTGCACCACCTATTTCAATAACTGGTGAATAAACTTTTTCTCCGTACCTAACTTGTGAAGATACTGAACCTCCTCTTTGGCTCATTCCATGTATCTCACTCATTTTTACATCATATCCAGCATTCATAAGACCTGTAGTTAATAATTTACTTGCAAGTATAGTTCCTTGACCTCCTACACCTACTAGCATAATACTTTTTGTCATACTAATTTACCTCCTTAGATATAGCATCCTTTGGACATACTTGACTACATACCTCACAACCTACACATTGATTCTTATCTATGCATACTAATTTTTCTTCTGATTTAAACGATATAGCAGGACATCCTGTTTTCATACACAACTTACATCCTATACATTTATCAGTATCAACACTACATTTAAAAGTAAATGGATTATTAAATTCTTCTATATCTTGTCTTGAGAATTTTTTAAGAGCACATGGCCATCTTGTTATTATTACTGATGGTTCTTCTAAATTAAATGCCCAATCTAAGGTTTCTTTTACTTGTGATAAATTATTTGGGTTTATAGTTCTTATGTGCTTAACTCCACATGCTTTAACTAACTCTTCTATATTTACTTCACTAGTTACATCACCTTGTAATGTATATCCTGTACCTGGATTTTGTTGATGTCCTGTCATTCCAGTTATTCTATTATCTAATATTACTGATATAGAATTTCCTTTATTATAAACAACATCTAATAATGAGTTTATTCCTGTATGGAAAAATGTTGAATCTCCTAAAACTCCAACAACTCTTATCTTGTTGTTTTCTTTCATATTAAATACTTTTTGAGCACCATGACCACTACTTAAACTTGCACCCATACAAATAGTAGTATCCATAGCATTATATGGAGGTGCAAATCCTAGAGTATAACATCCTATATCACCTGTAACCATAACATTTTTTCTTTTTCCTAGTTCATAGAAAAAACCTCTATGAGGACATCCTGCACATAATCCTGGAGGTCTATTAACTACTAAGTCTTTGTTATACTCTATAGTATCATTTGTTTTACCAAATACTGATTTTCTTATAACATCTGGTGTAAGTTCTCCATATGAAGGGAATATATCTTTACCATGACATTTTATATTATTAGCTTTTAATTGTTCTTCTATAAATGGGTCATTTTCTTCTATTACATAAACGTTATCTACTTTAGAAGCAAATTCTTTTATTTTTTCCATTGGTAGAGGATTTGTAAATCCCAGCTTCATATATGATGCATTATCTTTAAATACTTCTTTTGCATAGGTATAACACATGCCTGATGCAACTATACCTATTTTAGTATCATTTATTTCATAATTATTTAAATGTGTATTATTAGAGTACTCTAGTAATTTACTCATTCTATCATCAATTTCTACTCTTCTTACTCTAGCATGAGCTGGTACTGTTAGATTTTTTTTAGGATTTTTAATATACTCCTTTATAGGAACATCTACCCTATCACTACACTCAACTATTCCCTTAGAATGGCAAAGCCTTGTTGTTACTCTAAATAAAACAGGTGTATCGTACTTTTCACTTATTTCAAATGCCTCTTTAAGCATATCCTTAGCTTCTTGACTAGTTGATGGTTCAAACATAGCTATTTTTGCAAACTTAGCATAGTTTCTATTGTCTTGTTCATTTTGTGAAGAATGCATTCCAGGTTCATCTGCAGTTATTAAAACCATTCCTCCATTTACTCCAGTATATGAAAATGTAAATAATGGATCAGCCGCAACATTAACTCCAACATGCTTCATAGATGCCATAGTTCTAGCTCCTGCAATTGACCCTCCTATAGCTGCTTCTAATGCTACTTTTTCATTAGTTGCCCATTCTGCTACTATATCTTCTTTATATGTAGCTACATTTTCTAATATCTCAGTACTTGGCGTTCCAGGATATGCAGATGCAAATCTTACACCTGCTTCATATGCTCCACGTGCAATAGCTTCATTGCCAGTCATTAATAATTTCATAGCTTAGTTTCCCCCACAAATATTTATATTTTTAACCCTTAGCTAAAACATGATTTAATGCATTTTTTATAATACTTGGTGCAATAGCACACTTTTCTTCTGATACTGCACATACTGCAAATCTCAATCCTTTTTTAAGCGGTACTACAAACACATTATCTTTTGTTAATTCTTCACTAACAGCTTTAGGGTCTTCACAAGGTATACTTATAAAGAATCCATCTATATATGGAAGAATATCAAGTTCACACTTTTTAGCACTTTCTACAAATGCTTTTGCTCTTTTACTTAACATATCTTTGTATATTTTCTTTTCATCCATATATTCTTTATATTTTTTAGGATCATTAATTATATTAGTAAGAACTTTCATAGGAGCTCTATTACAATTTGACCAGTTTGCTCTACAGGAATGGACACAAGAATAGTAGAATTGTTCTGCTACATCTTCACTAGATGATATACAAATAGCTGCTCCCATTCTCATTCCATAAGCAGTAAATCCTTTTGACATACTAAATCCAACTATAACTAGTATATTTTCTGGAAGGTTTGTGAATTTTTCAAAGAATTTTCTGCATCCATCATCATCTTTTACAAAGTCGATGTATGCAACGTCTACAAATAATATTATTTTTTTCTCTGGATTTTTGGCTACTTCTTTTGATAAGTCTAATATTTTATCCCAATCATCATCTGGAACGCTATATCCTGTTGGGTTATGAGCTGGTGTGTTTAATATAGTGAATATTCTTTCTTGTTTAGATGCTATATCTAAAAATTTTTCTTTAAAAGAGTTGAAATTGAAATTGTTATTTTCATCTAATAGTTGATATGTAGTTACTTTTCTTCCTACTTCTTCGCTTATGTTTACATATGGACTCCAGAACCAATCTGATGTTAATATTTCATCACCTTCATTAGTATAATTCCATACTGCAAGTTTTATAGCTCCACTTCCACCAGGAGTTGCAACTGCTCTTATATGTGCCTCTGGCATAGAATCTTTAAAACAAGCTTTTTTTACTGCTTCTAAGTAATCCTTTTGACCTGCTATTGATGCATATGCTGCTATTTCTGAATTTGGTAATGATTTATATTCATCAAATACAGTATTTAAAGTTATAAGATTTCCATCATCATCTGTTAATGCTCCTATAGTAGCATTTATTACATTTTCTTTACCAAAATCATTTATAGCCTTTTGAGCCCTTTCTGATATATTAAAAATTGGGTCTGAAACTCTTGGCCAATTGGCATGTTTTGCAACCATTGTTTCTTTCATAAAAAGTCCCCCTTTTAAAATTAATAAAAGTAAATATCATACTATTATATATTTTATTCTATACTTTTTATTTTTAAAACTATTTTGTATAATGAATAAGCTCTGTTAGAGTATTATATTGTAGTGATTTTTCAAATAAATTAGTATCTTTATTAACTTAGCTAACTTTGTTATGTTATTATTATAAAAATAACCATATCTTAGTATTTTCAATAATTTGAATTATAAGATATGATTACTTATTTTAACTTAACTCAACAAATCTATTTCTAATAGTAATTCTAATTATATCTTTATATTTAGTCGACACATTTATGAACATATCTTTAACTAGTCCACTTTTCTTATTATTTTTACTTAGTTGTATAAACTTAAACCAACCTAGATAATTAAATATACCATTTTTAAATTTAGTATATATATGTATACCATTCATATATTTATTAATAGATATATTTTATGGTATGGAGGTTCTATTTTTATGCAGTTTAGAAATGGTAAAATGTATATTCCAACAGATAAAGGTTCTTTATCCGTCAACGGAGTTGGATATTTAGAGATTGAGTCCGATTTAATTAGATTAAACCTTGGAATTACAAGTGATAGTAAAAGCGCTGAGGAGGCTAAAGATAAAAATTTACAAACACTTGAAAGCTTAATTACTAGCTTAACTGACTATGGTATACCTAAAGAAGACATAAACACTAAAGATATATCAGTTACTAGAAATTATATTGGATGTGATAATCAACAATTATCATTTATTGTAACTAATTTAATTACAGTTATGATACATGATGTATCAAAATTAAAAGATATTTATTCTTTAGCTATAGAAAATGGTGCTAACGATAATATAAATGTAGACTTCTTACTATCTAATCCTACTTATTATTACAGTAAAGCACTAAAAAAAGCTAGTAAGGATGCACTTAATAAGGCTGCTTTGCTAGCTAGTAGTTTTAATATTAAATTCAATCCAGCTCCATTTAAAATAATTGAAAAAAGTTCTTCTTTATACTCTATTGCTTACTCTTCTTCTAAATCATTTGTAGCTTCTACTCAAGATTTATCATCTGGATTAGTTAAAATTACTGCAGAAATTGAAGCTATCTTTACTACTGTCTCTTGTTAAATAAAAGTTACTTTAAATTTTTAATACTTAATTAATAATAGTAAAAAATACCTTAGATATATTTTTTATATCTAAGGTATTTTTTATTTATTATCTAGAATAATATTCAACAACTAAAATATCATCTATCTCTATTGGAACTTCATTTCTTTCAGGTTTTCTAGTAAGTACACCTGAAAAGTTCTCTAAATCCTTTTCTAAATAAGGATATTGGCTAGTAACATTTTGTTGAAAACTTTCTTTAAACATTGTATTATTTCTAGACTTTTCTCTTAAAGATATAACTTCTCCTATAGATACTCCATAAGAAGGTATATTAACTTTCTTTCCATCAACTAGTATATGTCCATGAACAACCATTTGACGAGCTTGTCTTATAGAACTTGCTAATCCTAATCTATATACTAAATTATCTAATCTACATTCTAATGCTTGTATTAAAGCTGTACCTGTAGATTCCTTAGATTTCTCAGCTTTCTTTACATAATTAGCAAATTGCTTTTCTAACACACCATAGTATGCTCTTAATCTTTGCTTCTCCAGTAACTGTACTCCATAAGGTGAAAGTTTCTTGTCTGCTCTAGACGTTCCTTTTACTGCTCTATCCATTGCTTTTGGATGTCCACATACATTTAAGCCTAGTCTTCTACATTGTTTAAATCTAGGTCCCATCATTTTTGCCATAATTATCATCTCCTATTAATATTAGAAATTTGCCGCGATAACTTTAAGCCTAAATTTAATATACCACATTTTTTTATAATTGTAAATGAATTTCATTATCGTTAAAATAAAAAACTACGATACAGATCGTAGTTTTTTTAGACGTATGTGTAATTATTTTAAGTAAATTAAAAGTTATGGCAAGTATAAGCGATACATCAATATGTAAAACATAGAAAAATATTATAGCGTGCTGAAGGTTATAATATTTTAAAGTTTACACAATAAATCACTTATAAGTACATAATTAAGTATATATGTACTTTATAACTTTTACTTATTTAAAGTATAACATACATAATCATCGTTGTAAATAATAATAATTATCATTTTCAACATTTTATATAAATTTATTAAATATCAAAATAAAAGTTTTAAAAATTATGTCCCTAAAATTATTATTGATAGTAATATCAATCTAATAAATAATAAATGCTTTACTTCCTCTTTTTTATCTTTAGTTTTTAATTATATTAAAAAAGTCTACATTACAGTAGACTTTTTATATCACACAATTTTCTATTTGAATTATATAATCTTGGCATTTCTCACAAATTATTATACTTACTATATAGCTATCATCAACTTTACCTTGTCTAGATAATTTGTTAAATGATAATCCTTTATACTCTTTACTTATATCACTTATTACATACTCGCCTTTTTTAGTAAGTATATAAAAATGATACTCTAAAAATCCAAAAAACTTTTGCTTTTCTTTTACACCTGCTAAACACTCAGGACATGCTTCTTGATAATATTCTATATCAAAGTCAACATCATCTGCTTCATTTAACATATTTAATATACTATCAACATTTATACCTTTAACCGGCTTTTCTTCATCATTAATTAATTCACTACAATTATTTGCATTTAATATATACTCTGTATCTTCGTAAGTAAATTTATATTCACTCATATTAGCACCTCTTTAATTTATTCTATTTCTGATTTAAACGGAACCTTTTCACTTATTGCTTGTGAGTATTCCTCTTCATCTATATAACCAAGTTCTTTCATCTTGTATAATATAACTTCTTGTCTTTTCTTAGCTTCTCTATGCTCTTTATATTTAGCTGGATTATTAGTTATTCCCACTAACATAGCACTTTGAGCTAAAGTTAAATCTTGTACATTTTTTCCAAAATATACTTTTGAAGCTTTTCCTACTCCATAAGCTGACTTACCAAAATAAACATTATTTAAATAAGTACATAGTATTTCATCCTTAGTCATAAATTTGTCCATTTGAGTAGCATAGTAAATATCTTTTATCTTTCTTTTCATAGTTCTATCTTCACTAGTTAAAAGATTTTTAGATATTTGCATTTCTATAGTACTTCCACCTTGAGTAGTATCTGATAATATATTATGCAATAATGATCTTGTTAAAGATATAATATCTACACCTTTGTGTTCATAAAATCTTTCATCTTCTATAGAAACTAATGCCTCTTTTAAGTATTTTGGTATTTCATTATCAGGTACTACCTCACTACTTATATAATTCTCTCTCAATATTTCTTTATTTATAACTTTTGTATCTCTTAAAGAAGATACTACAAATACAGATCCAACTGCTGATAATCCAACAAATAAAGCCAATGTAACTATTAAAAATGCCTTTGCTAGTTTAAAGTCTCTTTGTTTATTCTTCTTTCTTCTACTACTTCTCGTACTTTTATTAACCTTATTTGTATTATCTCTTTTTATTTTATTATTTTCTATCTTTCTTTCATAACTTGCATTGTCTAGTCTTACTTTTTCTTTATAATATCTTTGATGTTGTTTAGATTTATAATTATAATCATTTGAGCTTACTTTTTTTCTTCTTATTCTATTATCATCATTATTATTATAATTCATATGCTCCTCCTAAATATTATAGATTTAATTATACCCTGTTATACAAAATAAATCAAAGTACAAATTTGTAAGATATTTATAAAATTAGTGATTAAAATTGTAAATTTGGGGAATTATATATTTTGTACTATTTTTTTAAGGAGGTGCTATAAATGGCTTACTTTATAACAGATGCTTGCATAAGCTGTGGAGCTTGCGAGCCAGAATGTCCAGTTAACTGCATATCTGCAGGGGATGACAAATACATAATAGATGAAAATATATGTATAGAATGTGGTACATGCAATAGTGTATGTCCAGTTGATGCTCCTCAACCGGAGTAATAAAAAAAAAGAAAAGCATTTGCTTTTCTTTTTTATTTTATATCTATAGTTTTTACTATTGTATTATTTCTAATATCTTCTATATCAGAAAATTCCAATCTTATAGGTTCTTTTGTGTTATGTAGTGTTACTCCCATTTTTAGTGTTTTGCTTTCTCCACTTTTTAAGTTTCCTATAAATCCACTTATCTCATCCTTATATGTACTTACAAAATATTTAGTAGCTAAACTACCTTGATATGGATATACATCTAAATTAGCTAATTCTATATCGTTTAAACCGTCGTTTTTTACATCCACAGTTATTATAGCTGATGCATTATAAACTTCATCTAATTCTATAGATGTATTATTTATATCTATATCTGTTACCTTTATATTTATAGCTTTATCATTTATATTGCTTATCCATATACTTTCTTCAGTTATATATTCTTTTTCTAAACAAGTAGAAACTGTAGATGAGCATAACAAAAAAAATATAGTAACTATACTTTTAAAAAATTTAGTCTTCATATTTTCCTCCTATCAATTTTTCTTATTTTATGCATAGGAAAAAATTTCATTCATATTTAGTTAAATTTAAGTAATTTTTAGATATAAATTTATACTATTATTTTTTTATATATTTTTAGATTTTTTTTCGACATTTCTCTTGATTTTATTGTCGAAATTTGTTATTATTAATTCAAGGTTATTCCCCTAATAACCGATTATTTTACTCCCCAAATAAAATATATTCCCTAATAAACCCCTTTTTATAATATATTTTACCCCTTTTTATAGCCTTACTTGATCGGATTAAAGTAAGGCTATTTTTTCATATTTTTTTATTATATCTCTTATAGCTCTATAGCCTTTTGCCTTTGTTTCAACATATAAACTTTCTCTATAGTCATCTATAATCTCCCACATAGTTCCTACTTTAAGCAACATTATATTTATATAATTATCATTAGTATTTAAAGTCCATGTAAATTTTTCTTCATTTTCTTTATTATAATACCAGTCTAAATGTGTATTTATAGATGATATATCATTCATAATTTGTAAAACATTATCATACCTATCATAAGTATTAACATTAATACATTTTTCAATTATATTTATCATCTCTTTTGGTATATGTGGTAAATATTTTTTTCTAATTGGAAATTTTCCTTTTGCACAAGCAATCTTTAGACTATTTAAATCTTTATATCGTCTTGCTTGCTTATTATACTCTTCATTGCCATTGCACAACCTGTATAGTGTAGTTCCTATTTGATATATGTCTATCTTTTTATTTATTGTTGAATTTGTACATTGTTCTGGAGCTATGTGCTTATAGTATACATTTTTTAACCTTGCATTACCTAGATTATTTAAATATAATGCTGAACCAAAATCTGTAAGTATTGCACTTCCTTCATTACTTATCAATATATTATTAGGCTTTATATCACAGTGTACAATATTATTTTCATGAACATAATATATCGCTGAAAGAAAATCTAATGAATATTTTATTATTTGTCTTAGTGTAAGGTTTTGATTTTCTATTAGATGCTGAAGTGATCCATTTTTTAAGTAAGGCATCGTTATATATATATATTCATTATCATAAGATGCTGAATGTATTTCCATTATATTAGGATGCTTTAGTTTATATATTTTTTTTGATTCTTCAAAATATCTTTCAGGTTCTTTTAGACCTTTCTTATCTATTTGTTTTAGTATAAATTTAGATCCAACCTGTAAGTCTTTTACCATGTATAAAGATGAGTTAACACCTTCTGACTTTATATTATTTATTACTTCAAAGTCAAACTGAGTACTTAATTGCATATCTCCACCCCATAACTTGATAGTACTTCTTCTAAAGTTCCCTCTATTTTTATAGTATACACTTCTAATTTATCTTTTATATTTAAATATGCCTTTTTTACTTTATTTTGATTTATTATCATACTCATAAATTTTCTTATATATTCTAACTTATCTCCCATACTAAATGATACTGGTATTCTTATTTCATTTTGGATGATAATATCTCTCTTATCATTATATATAGAAAATACTTCAAATTGAATTCTATCTCTATATATATTTATAGATATTAAATTCATGATATTAACCCCCTGTAAAGTAAATTCATCTTTATATACTATGAATTTAATTCAAGATTAAACACTATTTATAAAAAATTATCAAATTTTAATTCTAAAACTATGAATATTTTCTAATAATAAATTATAAATAAAATCATAACAAGAGAATACAATATTTTACTTATTATAAATTCATTTCACTTGAATAACATATCGTCAAATAGTTTCATTCAGCCAACGGATATATACTTTAAACAAGGTATTAAAGAATTATTTTACTACCGCTATATACATCATTGATCGGCTAATTAGATTTTTAGATTATAACTTATCCACAAACCATATAATTTGTAATACATTAATATTATAAAAAAGCTAGATGAATTATTTTTTCATCTAGCTTCTAATATATTTTTTGCTTATCTATAGCTATAACTTTATTTAATTTTTGTTTACTAATTTAACCCTTTTGAGTTTACTATAATAAATCTCCTACAGAGTTTAATATCTTTAATTCAGCTTTTTTAAGAATATCTAAATATTCTTGAGTAACTATTTTCTTCGCTGTATATGTTAATCCTTCGTAAGCCTCTCTTATATCATATACTTCCTTAGCTATAGCTCTTTTTTCATCTAATTGAGTATATTTTTCATAGCTTTTTAATTTACTTATTCTTTCTACTAACTTTTCAGCTATTGCCTTATCTCTAGCCTCTGTATTTAATTGTTCTACTGTAACTAAAGCACCATTTAAAAATTCACGGTCTAATGGTGATATTGTATTTTTCTCTTCTTCTGATAATGTATCGTAAGCTTCTTTTGCTTTTTTAACATCTTCTATATACTTATTTACTCTATTTTCAACAGTATCGTTTTTATTATCATCTCTACCTATTTTATCTATTAGATTTATAACTTTGCTTTTTCTTTCCGCTCTTTCTAATATATCTAAGTTTTTAACTAATGACTTAGCTTCATCATTTAAACTGTTGTATGCATTTCTTGATTCTAATATTTCATTTTCATCATTTTTAGTTATATTTCTATTTAATTTTTCTATTTTTTGGGTAACCTTATTAGCTTCTGCTTTATTCGCTTCAGCTTTTTGAGTTGGATCTAATAAGTCTCCTACAGAGTTTAATATCTTTAATTCAGCCTTTTTAAGAATATCTAAATATTCTTGAGTAACTATTTTCTTCGCTGTATATGTTA
>ERZ791785.1005-NODE-1005-length-16857-cov-8.943876_pt1 | contig 16857 bp, 17 predicted proteins | sample MGYA00509947_ERZ791785 | MGnify/ENA primary metagenome ERZ791785 (study PRJEB30046, sample SAMN00791982) | human gut metagenome | study: EMG produced TPA metagenomics assembly of the A metagenome-wide association study of gut microbiota in type 2...
TTTTTCTTAAAAGTCAAGGCCGCGTTCCACGGACTTCCGAGATGAACCTTTTTTCAAGGGTCCGAAGGCGGGAAGGGCGCCCGCCGTTCGTCGGCCTCGAAGAAAAGGACGCTTACGTGCGGAGTCCCCTGGCCTCCGGGCGGATTCGGGAGACGCATTTGGTTGAGGTCTTTTGTTCGCGAACCGGGAGCCGCAGGGTTGAGAGGCACGAATCGGGTGCGCGCACATGCGTCGTCCGGAGAGGAACGGCTTCGGAGGCGTCGGACGATCGACGCACCCAGACGGGGCGCATGCGGCGCACGAACATCTGGAACGAGACCCGCCCATGCGTCCGGCGGCGGACCTCGGGAGGCCGAAGAGCCGGCATCGACGGCACGTCAGGACGAACCTGACGAAGACTTGACGAAGGCGTGCGGAACCTTGAAAACGGCCCCAAAACCCCTCAAACATTACTCAACATAATAGTAGTTATGTTGAATATTGGAAAAAAGTGAATAAGGACGGGTTTCCGTTCTTCAATTTCACCGCTTTTCGAACTTCAGGTCTTCAGGCACGATCTGCGCCTTCGTCCGTCAGTTCCTCGGCGCGAACGCAGGATGCTCGCGCTTCACCTGCGCCACGACGCGTCCGACGGCGGTACCGTCGGCAGCGCCCTTCATGAGCGCCTCGTACGTGAAGCGGTCTGCTCGAGTGTCCTTCGGACGTCCGTCTCCCTGCCGCCGCAGAACGCGATGCTTTCTTCGAGCATGGCAGCGAGGAATTCGTCGTCTCCAGCAAATTGGGCGAGCGGATTTCCTTTGCGCCTTCAGGCACCTCGGCTTCAGCCCTTTTGAGGGCCTCGAGCGCAGCCAGCGCACTTTGAACCGCCTCCCCGAGCCTCGTGCCGTCGCCCGAACGCTCGAGAATGCCGAAGCCGTCGGTGCCGAGCGCCTCCGCGAGGTCGTCGAGCGCGTGAACGATCTGCGCCTCACTGCTCCCGAAGCCTTCTCCAGCAACCTTTTCAAGGCCGTCCGCCATTTCGTCCTCAGACGTAAAGTAAAGGAGCGGATTGAGCTCGAAGTTCATGTCTCGTCTCGGAAAGGGAATGTTTTCCGCCGGAATTCGGCCCTCGGAGGCCCTGAAGGACCCCTGAAGGCGGCAGGGGAGGCGGCGCGTGCCTCCCTCTTCCGGCGCCCTGCTCTTCTCGATTGCCCTGCCCTTCGGCAGGGTTCCGGTCAGTCGGCACAGACCTCTTCGGCCGCCAGGCGAGTGCGCACGGCTTCGGCCTTCTCCTCCTCGGAAAGCGTCAGCGGACGCAGACGGGAGATGGCGAGCATGTGCTCGGCCTGCCAGACGTCGTGACAGTACTGCAGGCGCAGCCACATGGCTGCGGACGGACCGGGAAGCACGTGGGCGATGCGTACGGCGAGCTCGGGCGTGACGGGGCCTTCACCCTTCATAACGCGCGTCACTGCGGCGGGCGTCACGTCGAGGTGCCTGGCAAACTGCCTGGCGTTGAGTCCCAGATGCTCCAGCGTCTCAGCAAGAATCGTGCCAGGATGCGGGGGATCATACATGCCGCTCATCAAAATCTCCTCAATGTTCTGCCCAACAGGCTTTTCACAACAACAAACGGCGCCCGTGAAGGCGCCGAAAAAGGACGTGAGTATATCGAAGGGGCAGTTGGCGCGCAAGCCGCTCCCCTCCCCTTTCTTACGTGAATATTCATGCAGGATGGCAGCTTCTGCATCAGGATCATTCGGGCCTGCAATGCGCAGGACGCCCGCCCGGATTGCTCCGGACGGGCGCCGTGTTCATTCAGAATTCAGAAGCTTGCGCTCGAATCATCAGAACTTGTGAACGAGACCGAAACCGGCTTCAGCAGTCTTGGTCTTGGTCGTGACGGTCACGTGATCGTTCTTGCCGGTCGAGTCGATGGAACCTTCGTTATAACCGGCGAAGCCATAGACCTTCGTGCGCTTGCTGAGCGGATATTCGTAGGCAGCGGCGAGACCCCAACGGTCGAATTCAGCCGTGCGCTCCTGACTCGTCATGTTGATGACGCCTTCGGATTCGCCGTCAACGTAGTTGACCTGGGCAAAGGCAGTACCGCCGAAAACGGGAGCGGCAACGCCGAGCGCAACGGCATAACCCTTCATGCCTTCCTCGGCCTTAACCGTGCCTTCACCGGCCGAGATCCAGGCATCGGCACCAACGAAACCGCCGAGCTTGTTTTCGTTCTGACCGTACTGGGCAAAGCCGAGGACCTTCGCGACGCCGAAGTCGTAGGAAGCACCCCAGGACACGCCGAGGGAATCTTCGGAGTTAGCATCGGTGCCCTTGTTCATGACCGTGTCAACAACGAGGCCCGTGCTGAAGGCACCGAGGTCATACTTCAGACCGAGACCGGCGTAACGCTTGTTGAGGGAGGACTGGGCGTCTTCAGCGCCGTTAGCGTTGAAGGAGTACTGTGCGTAGGCCGTAAGACCGCCGAACTTCGGGGTGACGTACGTGACGGTGTTGTCCATGCGGTCACGATCGCCGAGGTTGAACAGGCTCTTGGCGCCGACCGTATCGCCCCAACCCGTACCGAAGGCAGTGTAGCCGTACACGACGTTGTAGGAACCAACGCCAGCGGAGAGAGCGCCGACACGACCCATGGAAAGCGTACCGAAGTCGCTCTGAACATAGAGGTTGGCTTCACGGCCGAAGAGGCGATTGCCCTGGCCGAGCTTGCCGTCGTCAGCGCTAAAGCCGTTTTCGAGAACGAAGCCAACCTTCATGCCGTTGCCGAGATCTTCCGTGCCCTTAAGACCGAAACGGGAGCCGGAGTTCTGACCGGAGTACTGGGTGAGCTTGTCGGTGGCGTCTGCGTCGCCGACCTTCTGGTGCTGATAGTTGAGACCAAGGTCGACAACACCGTAGACGGTCACGTCAGCGGCGAAAGCAGAGCCGGCAAAAGCGCCGAGAACAGCCATGGCAGCAAGAGTCTTCTTCATTTTGACATCCTTTATTGGGAAAAAGTCGTCGGCCGCAGAGCAGGAATTCATGCGTCGCGCGGCCGACGCAAAATTCGGAGGGCGGGCGTCAGTGTTCAAGTCCGAAACCCTTTGATTGAGGAAAGCCCTCCATACCACGAGGCTTGAAATCTCAAGGCCGCGCAGTTCGAGTGCATTTTTTCAGAACCCCCCCCCCTCAGTAATAACCCTAATATCACATAAAAGCGTTGATGCGCACACGTTTCCAAAGAAAAGCGCCTGTTGCTTTTCAACCACAAAACGTGGTGCTTTCCGCGTTTTCCCGTATGAAAAATCACTCCGATCCGGCCTCCCATGCCCTTTTGAACTATCCTCTCCGTCCGTTGATCATCTCTGGATCCCCTCCCCGCATTCTCCGGATCGTGCTCGCGCAACCGCGTCGACTCCTGCAGCCGGCGCGAACGTCGGCATTTCAGACCTCGTTCGGGGACGGCTGTGACAGTTCCACCCGAAGGAAGGTCTGTACAAACGGGTGCACAGTCACGGGAGATTCCGTTTCAGAAGACTTCCCGATCAGTCCACCTCCGTCGGTCGCGCGGTACCGATACATACCTCGGGAGGTAGAATTTCGGCCTCTGCAGGCGCACAATTTCCTGTTCGGGCGCCTGAACGCACGGGCGCCGGCCCCTCATCAACAAAAGACGGAAGGCAATCATGGAAGACAGCTTCGCCAAGGTGATGTCCCTGGCGGCATTCATCGTGCTCGGGCATCTGCTCAGGCGCTTCAACATCCTGAAGGACCAGGCCTTTGCGGCCATCAGCGCCCTGGTGATGAACGTCACGCTCCCGTGCGTGATCCTCACGAACCTCAACGGCGTCAGGATCGAGGGCGACATGCTCCTCATTGCGGGCCTGGGGCTCCTCACGAACATCATCTTCCTCGTCTGGGGGCTTTTTCTCTCGCGCAACATCGCGGACACGCAGTGGCGCGACTTCGTGAGGCTCAACGTGGGCGGCTATTCGGTCGGTCCGTTTGCGGTTCCGTACGTGCAGTCCTTCTTCCCGACGACGGGCCTTATGGCGACCTGCATGTTCGACGTGGGCAACTGCGTCATGGCGGGCGGCGGCACCTTTGCGGTGATTGCGGGCACCCGCGTGAAGACGACGCTCTGGCGCACGGTCAAGCTGGTCGTCTCGAAGCTCGTGCGCTCGGGCCCGCTCGTCACCTTCGCCTTCGTGGGCCTCATGTCCGTCCTCGACATGCGCCTTCCCGACGGCGTCATCACCAGCACCGCCATCGGCGCGCACGCCAACACCTTCCTCTGCATGATCATGATCGGTGAGTCGATCAGCTTCTCGATGGGCGGCGGCAAGATGGGCAAAGTGCTCAAGCTGCTTGCGAGCCGCTGGGTCGTCTGCATCCTCATCGCGCTCGGCGTCTGGCACTTCCTTCCCTTCGAGGAGGAGATCCGCATGGCCCTCACCCTCACCTGCCTCTCTCCGATTCCCGCCATGAGCCTCGTCTTCACCGCTCAGCTCGACGGCGACATCGCCATGGCCGCCAACATGAGCTCGTTGAGCGTCGGCTGCTCCATCATCGGCATGTCCGTCGCGCTCATGCTCTTCGGCGCGCTCTGACGCATCAGAAACTCCGCACCACGTTCGGGCGGTCCTCTCCGGAGGGCCGCCCGATTTCGTTCATATCTCCCCTTTTCCTCCCCGTTCTCCGTGCCCGCCCGGCCGCACGGCGCCACTCGCGGGCGCCTGCGCACGCGCCGTGCCCCAAAACGGTGCATACTGGCAACCTGAATCACTTTAAAACGCCTCTGCTGCCGTCTTTAAGCGAACTTCCTCACGCTTCAGGCCCCGTTGAGGTTCCATTTGCCGAATTTCGTCTCCCATAGACGAATACGGGCCTTTGGCACGCCTTTTGCTTAAGAATGGATCAAGGACGCGGGATTCCCCGCCATCCGCACAAAGCATCTCACTCACAGAGGAAAAACCATGAAGTACATCATTGCGGTCATCAAGCCGTTCAAGCTCGACGACGTGCGCGAAGCGCTCGCGGACTGCGGCGTCAGCGGCCTCACCGCCACGGAAGTCAAGGGCTTCGGGCGCCAGAAGGGACATACGGAGCTCTATCGCGGCGCCGAATACGTCGTTGACTTTCTCCCGAAGATCAAGCTCGAGATCGCCGTTTCCGACGAACTCTGCGACAAGGTGGTCGAGTCGATCGCCTCGGCCGCGAACACCGGCAGGATCGGCGACGGGAAGATCTTCGTGATGGACCTCGAGCACGTCATGCGCATCAGGACGGGCGAAACGGACGACGCGGCCGTCTGAGGCAGTCGGCAGCACTCGATTTGACTTTAAAGTAGACCGAACACTCAGGAGAAAAGACAAATGTCCGCACTCACCCGAATCGCCGCATTCCTCGCTGCGGCGGCCCTTTCACCCGCGGCGCTTGCCGCCGAGGCCTCCATGGACAAGGCCGACGTCGTCTGGATGCTCGTCTCCACGACGCTCGTCCTCTTCATGACGATCCCCGGGATCGCGCTCTTTTACGGCGGCATGGCCAGAAAGAAGAACGTGCTCTCGATCCTTGCGCAAACGACCGTCATCTGCTGCGCGCTCACGCTCGTCTGGTTCGCTGCGGGCTATTCGCTCGCCTTCGGGCCGGGCAGCGCCTTCGTGGGCGGGCTCTCGCATGTGTTTCTCAATGGTCTCGACATCAACAGCATGTCGGGCTCCATTCCGACTTTGCTCTTCGTCTGCTTCCAGATGACGTTCGCGATTCTCACGGCTACGCTGATGATCGGCGCCTTTGCGGGCCGCATGAAGTTCTCGGCGATGCTGATCTTCATGATCCTCTGGTCGCTGTGCGTCTATTCACCCGTGTGCCACTGGGTTTGGGCCGAAGGCGGATTCTTCTTCGACATGGGCGCGCTTGACTATGCGGGCGGCACGGTCGTGCACATCAACGCGGGCGTCTCGGGCCTCGTCGCCTGTCTCGTGCTGGGCAAGCGCCTCGGCTACGGTCGCGAGCCCATGAGTCCGCACAACCTCACCTTTGCGATGCTCGGCGCCGCCATCCTCTGGATCGGCTGGTTTGGCTTCAACGGCGGCTCCGGCCTTGCCGCCAACGAGCGCGCCGTCATGGCGATCCTCGTCACGCAGATCGCAGCCGCCGCTGCGGGCGTCTCCTGGATGCTCGTCGAATGGATGCTTCGCGGCCGTCCCTCGCTTCTGGGCCTGATTTCGGGCGCCGTCGGCGGCCTCGTGGTCATCACGCCCGCCTCGGGCTTCGTCGGTCCCGTCGCCGCACTCGTGATGGGCCTCATCGGCGGCGTCTGTTGCTTCTGGGGTGCGGTCTTCCTCAAGCGCATGGCGGGCTGGGACGACTCGCTCGATGCATTCGGCGTGCACGGCGTGGGCGGCATCGTCGGCGCCCTCCTCACCGGCGTCTTCGCCTCGAGCGCCGTCACGGGCTCCGAAATGAATCCCGTCATGACCCAGGTCGGCATCCAGGCCGCAAGCGTCGTCGCCACGATGGTCTACGCAAGCGCCGTGAGCTGGATCCTCCTCAAGATCATCGACGTCGTCATGGGCCTGCGCGTCACGTCCGACGAGGAACGCATGGGACTTGACCTCTCGCTCCATGGTGAACGCATCGAATGATCCCGGCATTCATCTGAACCCGGAAGGGCCGCCCGCCGCCGCGTGAAGACGCAAAGGCCGGGCGGCCCCTTCATTTGTTCGCGCGGATAACGAAGGAATTCTCGTGACGATGCTTGATGCAGGCCGCTCAGGATAAGGTGGACGCCCTTGCCTGCGGCGACGACCGCACCACGATCGAGCTCACGCCCGACGAGACCGAGCAGGCCTCGGGCGCGCTGGGCTGGGTCGACGTGACGAAGCTCATCGAGCCGAAGGCCTGAAAGGCCGCCTGAATGAGGCACAGGAAAACGGGAGGCGTCCGCAGGGAGGCCTCCCGTTTTCTGTTTCATAATGATTCGGCGCGGAAACCTCTTCCTTTAGGAAGGGGAGGAAGCGCCGCACTCCTTTCTTAGTTGAGTCAAAAACGTGGTTCGCTTCTCAACTAGCATCAGTTTTTTGAAGCTGACGCCGGCGGAAAGCCGGACTCCATCCAGCGTTCGGACATCGAAGTATCCGAAGGAACGGCGACCGAAAATGAACCCAATTCTTCCCTTACACTTCACCTTGTCGAATAGGCGAAAGCCTTTGACAAGGAATGGCGTCTGGTGGATGAACATCCCACGGTGCCTGTACATTCCAAACCAACGTAGCTCGCCTCCCCGAGGAGGTTTGCTGAGACTAGTCAATAAAGGCTTTTTCAAGCCTCCGCCTTGAGGCGGGGGTTATTGACCCTCAGGCCGTCGCCGCAGCCGTAAGTCGCGGATCCCTGAAGCCGCCCCGTCTTTCAGCGGCATGCTCGTCGCCGCCTGCCTTCATGCTGCCGAAGAGGTGCGAGCCCTCTGCTTCGTCCTCGCCGAAAGCCTCGTCGGGAAGGTCTTCGGGGTTTCCGTTCCTCGTCTTCATCATGAAGGCCGAGGCGTCTCGCAGATAGGTGTGGAAGCCCGCCTCGACGACGTCGTCGAGCTCCTCGAAGGCGGCCGAAGCGCACTCGAGCACGGCCGAGAGGTCCCAGGCGATGAACTGCAGGTACTCGTAGCGCACGCCCGAGGCGTAACCCACGACGTCCAGATATCCGTCCCCGAGTCCGCGCAGTCGGGCCTCGAGCATTTTGCGGGCCTTGATGCGACGGTCCTTCTTCGGCGCGAGTCCTTCGGCATCATCCTTCACGTCAAGGAAGAGGAAGCCCGCGCAGGCGCCCGCGGCGCCGAGAGCGTCCATGCCGATGCTCTTGCCCTGGCCGTAGAGGTAGCCGAGCGGCGGGCAGTGCGTGATGCCCTCGGTGACGTCGGCCAGAAGCGGCGCACCGGGCCTCGTGTCGGGCCGCATGCCGTACTCGTGCGGCAGCCAGGCGTAGTCTTTGAGCGTCATGCGCCTGCATTCGGGCGCCTTCTCGAAGAGGAATTCCCTGAATTCGGAGAGCGTGAGGCCTTCGCCCGAAGGGGCCTTCGGCACGAGCGTGATGGCGTCGGCGCGGCGCAGGCGGGCGGCCTCGCCGACCGTACGGTCGATGAGGGCGCGAACGGCCTGGAAGCACTCGATTCGAGCGCGCTCTTCGGTGCCCTTGAAGTCCTCGATGTAGACCAGAAGGCGCCACATGCCCTCGTGGGGCTCGGGCCAGATGAGCACGTCGTCCGCAGAGAGCACCTCGTTGCCCGCCATGAAGGTCTCGAAGGAGGTGTCGTCCCTTCTGGCCCTGCCCGCCGTAAAGGTCCAGCGATCGGCAAGGGATTCGGGGACGCGCCTGAGGAATTCAAGGATCGGGAAGCATTCGAGGCGCCAGCCGTTGGGCGAGATTTCGACCTTGATGCGGTCGTCCTCCGCGCTCACGTCAAGGCGCCACCAGGAGGCGGAGACGGGCTCGAGGATGGCCGCAAGGCGTTTTTCGACCTCGTCGGCGTCCGTGACGGAATCAAACGCGTCTTCGAGCTCGGTCGCCTGCGCTTCAAGCGCCGCCCAGACCTCGTCCGCGCGGACCCTGAAGGGCTTTTCAATCGTGGGCTGCGAGAGACCGCGCTTGCAGACCTCGACGAAGAAGTCGACCACCTCGTCGTCGGGCCTAATGCCCGCGCAGGCCTTGAAGCACTTGAGGGCCGCGCGCCTCTGGCCGAGCCTCAGGTTGAGGAAGGCTCGGCAGAAGAGCGTCTCCCAGCGGCCTTCGGTCCGGTCGTCCAGACCCTCGAGCAGCGCAAGCGCCCTTTTCAGGTCGTCCTTCCCGGCTTCGCTTCGGTTGGCGATCGCGCGGGCGAGTTCGAAGGCATAGAGCGGCATGAACTTCTCCTTCGGGACGGCCTCGAGTCGCCTGATGATTTCGTCCAAGTTGCCGCGCAGGTCAAGGGCGCGCAGGTGCTTGAGGACGGCGGCCTCCTCGGGTCCTGTGTCGAGACGGCCCTCGAGCCGCGGACAGCGCAAGGGGACTTCAAAGGAATAGTCGATCGCGGAGGGCCGCGTCGTGTCGGGCTCGGGCTTGGTGAGCACGAGGCGCACGCTCCTGTCGAGTCTTGCGCGGACTTCTACGAGGTGCTCGGGAGCGGCCTTCGCATGCTCAAGCACGTCGGAGACCGATTCGACAAGACGGGCGAGCCAGGCGGGATCCATCTTCGAGAGGCCCGCGTGGTTCATCTCGAAAACGAACGGCACGGCGTGGCCGGAGAGCTCGACCTCCATGCGCAGGAAGCTCTCGTCGTCGAGTTCGAGCCCCGTGGCGTTGAGCGCGATCAGGGCGTCTGCGTACCCGTCGGGATCGAGCTCGACGCAGGCCATGCGAAGGGCGCGCTCCGGAGTTCCCGGCGCCGTGTGGTCAAGGTCTCCGTCCTCCCAGAGCGGGCGGGTGAGAAGGATGCGCTCGAGCGACTCGCGTGCCGCCACGAGCTCGAGGGCGTGAAGGATGACGGGATCATCGGGACTCTCGACATCGGCGCGCAGAAGCCATTCGCGGGCCTCGTCAAAGCGTCCCTCGCCTGCGCGAAGAATGCCGAGCAGATAAAGAAGGAGGACGTCCCTTTCGTCTTCGCCGATCCCGGAGACGGCGCGGCCCGCTGCATCAAAGGGTCGGCCGCAGAGCAAGCGCGCGATCGTCGAGAGCGTGAACAGAAGCATGCCGTCGGACCGGTCCTCCACGTACGGCGTCACCGTCTCAAGAATTCTCATCGCGCGCGCGAAGGCGGGATACCTGTTGGTACCGAGCAGCGCCTCTGCGAGTCTGAGCGCGGCTTCCGGATCGGTCTCGACGTGGCACATGTCGAAGCGACCGGTATCAATGCCCTTGGTCACGATGCTGTCGATGAACTCGAGGATCCGCTCGGGCTCTTCACCCGAGGCCCTGAGTGCGTCAATGGCCGCGAGCTCCGTTCTTGCGAGGATCATCTTACTGACTCCTGTTCTTGTTTTGAAACCATGTTCGGATATCTTACCGAAGGTTTGAAAACTACGAATCCCCCGCGTCCGTCTCCTTCAGGAAGAAATGGCGGTCATGGCTGCATGAGCGGCATGCATGAACTGAAAAGCCGCCCGAATCGGTCGACTCGGACGGCTGGATGTTTCTGAAGGAACCTGAAGGAACCGGTCGCGGCTTACGGCACCTTGAAGCCGAACTGATGACACTGGTCGCAGAAGTTCTCCGTTTCGCCGTGCATGTAGTGGCAGTTCGTGCAGTCAAGCTGGTCCTGATAATGCGGGGAGACGTGCGGATTCGTCGGCTTGACGTCCTTCGTCTTCTCAACGAGGTCCTTCGTGTTGTGGCACTGCGTGCACGTCTTGATGTCGGGCGTGGCGGGATTGGCCTTGTCGGGGCCGTGGCAGGCTTCGCACGTCAGACCCATGGCGGCGTGGCGGTCGGCGCCGAACTTGCCGTCGGCGGCAGCGGCCGTGCCGGCTGCGAGGAGCGCACTCATGAGCATGACGGCGAGCGGACGGAAGTGTTTCATAGAAATTCGGCGCGGAAACCTCTGTCTTCAGACAGGGGAGGAAGCGCCGTCCTCCTTTCTAAGTTCGGTTAAACAGGTGCTTCTCTTTTCGAGAAGCGTGAGCTTCCTGTAGCTGATGCAGGAAGAAATTTTTACGCCGTCCAGCCTCCGGACATCGAAGTAGCCGGACGATCTTCGCCCGAAGATGAAGCCGGTTTGCCCAAGACATCTCACCTTGTCGAAGAGCCTGAAGTTCTTGACCATATGCGGTGTTTGGTTGAGCTTACGGTATCCGATCTTCGTTCCGTCTTCAAGCGTCTGCAAGAGTATCGTGCATTTGTGAATCTGACGGTTGTGCTTGCGCATCTGCCGCTGATGGAGGCAGACGCCTCTTCGTACGGCCTTGAGGTTCCCCGCGATGCAGCAAGCATCGACGCAATGCGCCTTGGGGAGTCCCGGGGTGATGCGCGTGTTCTTCGTCAGATAGCCGCAGGTGTTCTCAACAGGCAAGCCGGGATGCGCCTTGCGCACGCGATCGAGCAATGTCCAACGCATGATGCCCATGAAGGCTTCCGCCCTGAACGATTGACCGCGCTTGACCTTCAACTTGATCTTCCCTGCGTGATAGGCCTTGTGGCAGGTCTCGCAGAGCGTTATCAGGTTGTTGGGCGCATCCCCGCCGGTTTGACGGCTTTCGAGGTGGTGCACGTTGAGGATCTTGTCCTTCGAACGACCGTGACAGTGTTGGCAAACGTGACCGTCCCTAAAGAGAACGTATTCACGCACGTTCCAAAAGCCGAGCTGATCGCCCTGCTGATAGTCCGTGCCCTCGACATCCGGATGCTTGATCTTCTGAATGTCGAAGGATGCCGTCTCGATCACGATCTTGGTGACAGGCAGCAGTCCGCAGATCGCATCAATGCGCGACATGTGCGCCTGAATGCGGTTTTCAACGGACGGTGCAAGCCAGCCCTTGTGTTTCGATCGGACACGGTTCAAAAAGCGCGGCGCACGGTAGCGCGTCTTGCGATGACGTCGATCACGACGCAGTGAGAGCCGAGCAGCTAGAAGCCCCGTGATGTCCTGTCGAAGTTCGACTTCGGACGCAAAGACCTCTTCCTTTTCCGTCGTAGCGGAAAGGCCGACATGCTTTGCGCCTGCATCAACGCCCAGCGTCACGTTCTGCTTCGTTTCACCGGTGGCGATTCGAAGTTGAATCGTGAATGGCGTTCGACGCTTCACCACGGCTTTTCCAGCCTTGAGCAGATGCCTCGCCTTTGCAGGCGAGCACGGCATCAAGGGCTGACCGCGCATGTTCAAAACAAATACTTTCAAAGTATCTCCTTTGCGGATACCCGCAGGTTCCGCTTACACGGCCCGAAGGCCTGTTGACATCCTTCGCCAATGTTGGAAGGGGTTTGGTGCCTGCAACACCGCTCCTACCTCTCGGAGCTTTTAATCACAGGCCGCAGAGCGTGGAACTAGGATGTACATCCCACGGTGCCTATACATTCCCAACCAACGTAGCGCCTCTCGAAAGAGGGGCGCTGAGGCTAGTCAATAAAGGCTCTTTCAAGCCTCTGTCTTCAGACAGGGGTTATTGACGGGATTCTCCTTTTTTGATGGCACTTCGTAAATTTACGTGTTAATGTACCCCCTAAAGAGGTATGTCTGATCAACGTATATTCTTGCGCTCGCCGCTTGGCAACCCGCCCACATGCTGTGGGCGGGCAAGCCCGCGATTATGGCGCAACAGATAGCGCGTCAAGGGTTCTTCGGCAATGAATGGGGAGCCCCGTCCGTCCTACGAACGGCCACCCCATTAAATGCCTCGCCCCCTTGACCCGTCAGGCGACGGTAGCCGGGCAACGCTGAGGGAGCGCAGCAGCTGGCTTTTCATCAGCTGTATGCTACGGTTCTCCTCGACCGCGTAAAAAGGGTCAAGCCAAGGAGACGACCGCTACCACTTAAGGGGTACACTTAGCACGTAACAATGCGAAGAGGCTTTTTGATTCTTGTTTCGGCGACGCCCCGTCTGGTCCCGGAGCGCGTGTCAACACTATACGACACTCGGAAACTTAAGGCTAGGCTAAGAAAAGACGTCCTCGGGAAATTGCCGATGGGACCGGCGCGAACGGAAGACGGCAGAAGGAAGACGGAAGGAAGACAAAGAAGGCCGTCCGCACACGCAGGCTGATAAGGATGCGTGCACGAACGGCCGCAGGAGGCCGGGTCTTCGCGGAGGGCACGACCGGCGTCGAGTTTCTGACGTCGCTTGTGCGCCCGCGAAGGTGAATTTTGCGTGGACTCAGAGCCAGGGCGCCTTTTCGTCGCAGGCGACGCCGTCGTCGTTCGTAAAACCCTCGAGGCTCCCCGCCTTCGTTTGGATGCAGACGAAGCGGATGCCCTGATCGGCGGCGGCGCGGATGGCGCGGCGGCCTTCGGGCGAGATGCGGAACCAGTCGCCCGCCTTGAGCTCGACCACTTCGCCGTCAATGTAGAGTTCGCCCCTGCCTTCGAGGATGCCGTAGACCTCCTCGTTTTTCACGTGCCTGTGCACGAACGGAACGGCCGCGCCCGCAGGCAGCGCGTTCACGGAGACCTCGCAGCCCGTGAGGCCGAGGGCGTCGTGGAGCTCCGTGCGCGGAGCGGATTCGAGCGAAATCCTGCGGAAGTTTTCGGTCATGATGATTGTCCTTTGTTGAAATATTCGTTCGTCGTCGAACCATATGTTTCTGAAAAAAGACGGCTCGAATGGACCCGTCTCCAGTCTGAGGAGGAGGTTTCGGCAGCCATTGTGGATGGTCAGCCTGCCATTTCACCCCTCCATGGCGAGAATGATAGTTCGCCGACGAACGTTTGTCAATCCGAATACGGGAACCTGAATCGAGTTCGTCAGGCGCCCGTCGGATGCGGCTCGGGCCCGCATCCCGGTGGGAATTGCGGGCCCGTTTGTCACATGGATCGGATTTCTCGTTCATGCCCGGCGCGGAGCCGGTTGAGGCGCAGCGGCGTCAGCGGGGACCGCCTGGACCGCCCGGGCTCCTGCCGCCCGGCCCTCCGAAGTGAGGCGGACGCGGACCGCCTGCATGCGGCGGGCGCGGGCCCGGACCGTGCGGAGGCTGCGGAGGCCTCGGACCCGGTCCTCCCGGAGGCCTTCCGCCCGCAAAGTGCGGGGGCCTCGGAGGCGGAGGCGGACGACCGCCCGGTCCGTCGAAGTGCGGCGGAGGCGGAGGCCTGTGCCCGGGTAGCGGCGGAGGCCTGTGACCCGGAGGCGGCGGACGGTGCGCAGGCGGAGGCGGAGGATAGTGCCTGTAGTAGTCGTCGATCCAGAAGCGGCGGTAGGTGGCGGGCGTGTAGCGGTTGCCTCTGTACCACCAGTACCTGCCGTCCCAGCAGCCGTACTCGTAGTTGCGGTAGATGTAGTCGCGGATCAGCGCGTCGGAGACGCCGTAGAGAATGTCGGCGAGGAGCGGATCCGGCGCGGCAAGCGCCGGCGCAACAGGCACGAGGGCCGCAAGCGCGGCGCCCAGCACAAGCTTTCTTCTGGTCAGCATGGTGTTTCCCTCATGAAGACGGAATCATTGTTGGAACCTGATGACCTTATTTTACTGAACGGTTGTTCAGGATCCCACGTCTCGTACATTTCGTGAAGCTTCTTGACGCAGACGCCGCCCGCCCCTTCGGATGAAGCCGGGGTTTTCAATGCCTTCACTACTCCCGCAGGCGAAAAAAGGGCGAAGCTCATGCTCCGCCCTTCTGGATAAATGTAAAGACATCCTCGCACTTCTCCGTTTTCGACCTCTTGTCAAGGCATCATGCGGCGTTCAGTCAGCGGGGGCCGTCCCAGTTGTCGCGCCTCTCGTCGTTTTTGCGCCCTTCGTGCCTGCCGTTGTCGTGCCCCGGTCCCTTCGGAGGATTCCGGCCGGCCTGAGGCCCGGGCTTCTGCTGCGGATGCTGCGGCGGCTTCGCGGGCCCGGACGGCTTCTTCGGCTCGCGGCGCTCCTCGTAGTGCTTCGACCAGTAGCGGCCGTACTCGGCGGCGGCCGCCGTAGTTCCAGTGGCTGCCGTCCCAACGGCCTTCCTGACAAGTGCCTGCGGATGTAGTCCCGCGTCAGGGCGTCGGAGACGCCCGCGAGGATGTCGGCGAGAAGCCTGCTGTCGGACGCCATGACGGGCATCGCGGGAAGGGCTGCGGCCATCAAGGCGGCGGCGCCGAAAAGAACCTTTCTTCTGTTGAACATCTGCGGCCGCCTGTCATCAACGGTTGCTGCTCGAATGAGGCCATTTTAGTGAACACTTGTTCAGGGAAAGACCGACCGCAACAATTGGACATCACTCTTGATATAGACTGACATTTACTGCAGCACAGTCGTTTTATGGAGACAAGAGCTGTTTGCAAAGCCCTCCCCTGCGCCCTCTCGTCAGGACTCGCGCGCCTCAAGCGGACGTCCCGGACGGGCGTGCAGCGGATGACCGCCCCAGCTCCAGTGGTGTCCGTCCCAGCAGCGGCCGCAGGCGTGCGTGAAGTCCTGCTGCAGGGGCGTCCGTCGCTCAGCCTGAAGCCTTGGGCACGAAGCCGCCGCGCGTGCGGCAAGGGAAGCTGCGGGGGATGCGGCCGTCAGGGCCGCCATGGCGATGATGATCCGTCGTCTCGAAAGCATGAAAACTCCTCTCAAGGGCTTTTCTCAAATTCTGCCGCAGATGCGGCTCAATGCCAGGCGCCGGCCCTGTCGCTGCGGTCGTCACCGCGATCGTCGGTCCCGTCATGGAGGGGTTCCTCCTCAGATTCCTCTTCGTCGTCCTGGTCTTCGCGAGGCTCCTCGTCATCCTCTTCCTCATCGGGCGCTTCAGGCTCCACCGCCTGGGCGGACAAGGCGGGGACCACGGGCGCGGCGCAGAGCGCAGGAAGAATGAGCGCGGCGAGCACGAGGCGCCTGCGGGCCTCGTCGGCGGTTTCGGTCATGAATGTCTCCGAAAGAAAAGGCATTGTCGTCCGTCGATCTTATCAGGTGCGCGGTCCGCATGCCCGAGTGCGACGGACGCCTTTACGAACTTCCGTCTTCACAGGCGGCAAAGAGGCTGCAAAGAAAAGGCAGCGCACTCCTCGTCGGAGTCGCTGCCTTCTTGAAGTCTTCAGGAGGCCCCGTCCGTCAGGATCGGGCCCCTCGGCTCCCGTCATCACCAGTGAGGCGGAGGAGGCGGGGGCGGCGGACGGTGGTGCGGGCGACGGCGGCGACGGTCGTCGTCATCATCGTCATCGTCCCAGTCGCGGTGATGCGGATGCGGCTTCTTGCGCTTCTTGGGCTTCTTCGGCGGATGGCGGTGATATTCCTCCGCCCAGTAGCGGCCGTACTCGTGCGGCGTGTAGCGGTGCCCGCCGTAGTACCAGTAGTGGCCGTCCCAGCGGCCGTCCTCGTAGCGGTCGCGGATGTAGTCGCGCACGAGCGCGTCGGAGACCCCGTAGAGAATGTCGGCGAGAAGACGCTCGTCGCGCGCAAGCGCGGGCGTCGCCCCCAGGCCGGCGAGCGCCGTAGCAACGGCACCCATGATGAGCTTTCTGCGTGTGAGCATGCGACACCTCCCGATGCGTATGCGTTTGAAGCTTTGGAAACCTGCAGGAGAAACCAATCTCCTCCCTCATGGACTCATTCTAGCCACAACAGGAATCACATGGCGTTCAGAAACATTCCCCTTTCTTTGCAGAATATTGCAGCGCCTCCCTGCCGAGCCCCGCCCGCAGGGGCGCCTCTCAGGGCACCTCGCTCGAACGCCTGCTCGCCGAGGCGTTTTGGACGCACGGAAGTGACATTCCCCTCGAAAACCCTGCCGCAGAGGTTCGGGCGCAAATCCGTTGCCTTTAAACAACAGCAAGGCCGGCGCGCGGGGAGCGGCCGGCCCTGAAGTCGGTGCGATTGAGGAACCCGGGAGGCTCAGTTGAGTCTCTCGGTTCTGAGATCAAGCCCGATCGCGGCCATGACGGCGACGAGCGACTCGAGCGTCATCTCGCCGTAAAGCTCGTGAGGCACGGGCAGGCCCTTGAGTCGGCAGGCCTTCTCGACGGCCTCGACGACGCATCGTGCGTCGCCCGAGCAGAGCGCCTCCTGGATCAAGGTGACGACGTTCGCATTTTCGCGTGCGCCCTTGCTTCCTGCAGCGTCGGGGCCAAGACGAGGACTGGATGTCTGCATATGGTCTCTGTGGAATGTCCTTGGGAAAACGGACCGTGTCCGAAGGATCGGGCAACGGTCCGTACTCATGAGTCTACACGACCTCAGGGAGGGGTTCCATAGAATTGCCGCGAGGGAACATCCGACTTCAGTCGGGTGAGGAATCGCGGC
>ERZ791785.1013-NODE-1013-length-16689-cov-3.305759_pt1 | contig 16689 bp, 17 predicted proteins | sample MGYA00509947_ERZ791785 | MGnify/ENA primary metagenome ERZ791785 (study PRJEB30046, sample SAMN00791982) | human gut metagenome | study: EMG produced TPA metagenomics assembly of the A metagenome-wide association study of gut microbiota in type 2...
CTAGAATAAGACATTATGGTAACAAAACACGTTCTAAATATTGATTATAGGCACTTTGGTCTTATTCTAGCAAAAAATCATATGGTAACAAAACACATGGCACATCAAGAATATGTTATTGCCAGTCTTATTCTAGCAAAAAATCATATGGTAACAAAACCCTCAACGCTTTATCACTTTGATAACTCGTGTCTTATTCTAGCAAAAAATCATATGGTAACAAAACAGCTAAAGCCTAAAGCACGTTTAACTAATGGTCTTATTCTAACAAAAAATCATATGGTAACAAAACCTCAAATACATGTTACCATATATTTAAAAATAATAAAATATTGAATATTTTATAGAGTTATAGATATATCAAGTTTAGCTTTTATATTATTTATTATCATTTCTTTTGCCTCCTGTAGTGTGCATACACCTTTATTTAAATAGATATTATATATTTGTTCATCATTATTTAAATCTACTATTAAATCATCAAATATATAAGTATCTTTTATATTTAAAACACTGTTTGTTTTATAAAACATAGCAACAATAAAGCAATTTTTCATATTTATGAGATAGTCATTTATTTCTTTTGATAGATATGGTAATTCTATGAGACAAATTATTTTAGTTGTTTGATGTTTAGATATATAATCTATCATTTTAAGTTGAAATAGAATAATTTCATCATATGATAGATCATATTCATTTGCTTGATCTTCTTCTTTTAAAAATATTGGTAACAATATTTTTAAGAATTGTTAAGGTGTATACGTTATAAATTTTGGATATATTAATTCATTATCTAATTCATTTGTAAAAGATTCTAATAGAAGATTTATTGTATTGATTGTGTCTATGTTATCATCTTGTGCTATAAGTATCTCTAAATATCTAGCAATTAGAGAATGTGCTGTTAGTTTTAGATCATTTGTGATTGAATAATGATGGTTTATTTGATAGAAACTTATTTCTTTTACTTTTATTTCTTTATCATTTATCAAAACTTGTGCTTGTCCACTATTATTTATCGAATATTCGCTTTCTTTAGATAATAAAAATACTTCTTTTAAAATATTTACAAAATTATATTTTTCTTCAAAATCATTTCCTATACAATATTTTATATTATTTATTTGTAAGTCATATCTTTTATTTCCTTTTTTTAATGTTAATAGATTCATAATTTTATAAAAGAATCTGCATTTACTGTTTTTTCTTGATTAGAGACCCCACCAACAATAATTTCTATTTTAGAATATTGCTTTTCTGTAACCAATAACAATCTAATTTGTCCTTCTTTAGGAACATTCTTTTTTAATATATTTACATGTTTAACAGCAGCTTCTCTATTTGGAAAAATCTTACAATAAACAGAAAACTGCATCATCATATATCCATTCTTTATAAGATATTTTCTAAAATGTGTATATATTTTTACTTCTTTTTTTGTTTTCATGGGGAGGTCAAAAAATAATACCAATCTCATAAATTCATAAATCATATAAAATTGGTTTAGGAAATAAATAGACATCTTTACTTGTTTCTAATTCTTTTAAAATACTTTCTAAATAAACATAAATAGCATTATTAACCGTTTGTTTTCTTCCATCGATTTCTATTTTCTTAGCTGTAAGTTGTATTAACGCTTCTCTATGTTCTTGTTTAAATAAAATATCTTCCATCATATTATTATAAACATAATGATCTACAATTGGTCTGAATACTTCTATTACATCATCACTTAAATTAAACATATTTTGTTTGCCTCGATGAAAAATACCTAAATTAGGTAAATAACCTTTAGCTACAATAATAGAAGATATTAATGATCTAAAGATACTATATCCATAATTTAATCCAGCATTGATTACATCTTCATCAAATCGTATAAAATCATCACCAAATAATTCTCTAAAATACATTTTTGCAGCTAGACCTTCTCTATTTGTAACATCATCAATTTGAACCTCATTTTCAAATTGATATAGTTTATTTATTACATCTTGACTTTTATTATTTACTTTTAATATTTCTGCTTGATTATGTATTTTAGCCCTTGCTATTTTTTGATGCATGATTTGTTTTCTATTATTATCCCATTCTATTTGTTTATTAATATTTCCACTTTGTGAAAAATGACCATTCATTGGAAGTATGTAACTTTTAGGAATATGATCTATTCCACATATAACTGTACATACATTATTTTCTGTTAATTTATTAATTAAGGGTATACTTAAACTTGATTTGTAATTATCTATAACTAATATTTGAATGTCTGAAATTGGTAGTAGAATATCATTATCATTGTAAATAATCTTAATATTATCTAAATATAATTTCAAACATTCACATTTTTCAATATATATGATCCTATGACTCATTTTTTATAAAAGAAAAAGGCTCCGAAGAGCCGAGTCCGGGATAAACCCTTGTTTTGTTAGGTCATATAAATTTTTGCTAGAATACAACCACCTATATTATAGACTAATCGAACTCTAATTTCAATCTATTATCTTTAACTTCATATATATTTCCTAAAACATCCGTAGCAAATTTTTGAATTTTAATAAAAGGTCCTACAGATGGCATTAATCGTTTTGAGCAGTTAGTGTTAATCGGTTTTACTTCAAAAGTTCCTTTCTTTTCATCATTCGTTGCTGTAAACTTCAAGATTTCATAATGTTTACCATCATGATATTGTGTTTGACCACCATCAATTGAAGCATCATAAACAAACTTTTTACCTTCAGGTTTGATAAGTCCAATAAGTTCATCTCGATGCATTGAACATACAAATTTCCAATCTTCTAGAATTCCTTTTTTAATTTTTTCTTCATGATACCAATTTTCATCTATGACAAATTTATGAATTGTTTCTTTATAAAAAACATCTTTATATCTAACTGTAACAAATTTATATTTTCCTTCAGGAGATACATAAAAGTCTGTTCTATATGGGCTTATTTGTTTTAAAATTACCTTTTTATTATTTGTATTATAATTACCTGTAATTGCTAAATGATTCCCTAGTTTTTCAGAGTAGAATTTCATTGATGTAATTGCTGGTCCATTATTTTTCTTAGAATATTTAGTAATAGCTCCATTTTCATTATAATATGATGTTAAAGGACTTTCTTCTTTTAAAGAATACTTACCTTTTTTGTCAATTACATAATATTCTTTTGAATCTTTATAATCATTAAAATGATTTAATACCACTTCTTTTATTTTTTCAAAAGTTTGAGGATCTTTATGTTTCATAATATACTTATCAGTATCATCATTAATAATATTATTAACAAGTTCAATTGCTTTCTTTTCTTTAGGATCATAGATATTTTTTATTTTTTCAACTAGCATATCTTGTCCTTCAATATTTCTTGTACTATATATTGTTTCATCCGCAATTTGCCTATTTGGTTTTGTATCTATTTTATGAGATACCTTGATAAGTGGATAATGCATTTGTTCTTGGGTAATATAACCTAAGTTATATTGATTCGATTCTTGATAAATATTTTTTAAATCAGAGATAAATGAAATATATCTTTGATCAATAAATTGTTTATCAGGTAAAACATCAAACACTTCCCCTGTTTCCTCATCATATAAATCACTATAGTTGTAATGCATTAAATATGAATTGACAATATTCATTTTCTTTAACGAAGCAACAATCAATGCATCGATTGCATGATGAAAATAATCTTGCTCTCTATCTTTTTGTAAATTTATTCGTTTTCTAAAAATATTGGTTGATTGTCCTCTAATAGTATGAACTTTTGTATCTATTTCATTATCTTTAAAATAGCGTTGCAAAGTATTTAATACTGTACGACAAGCATAGCTTGTATCTACTAAATTACGATTAATAAACTTTCTTGCTACATCTTCCTTGGTAATATCTTGTTCAGTAAGTAAATTATTTCTTTTTTTGCCATTAAAATTTTTATTACTACTTACAAATAATTTATATTTTTCTAAATTACCACCCGTAAATTTTCCCTTTAAATAAGCCATCATTGGTGTTAGATTACCTTTTTGTTGGTTTTCTAAACGAGATGCTAGTATCTTATTTGAAAGTGAATCGTCTAATGAAACAGATATTGGAATAATATGATCGATTTCATATGCTTTATCATCAAAAATCAATGTATGTAAATCAATATCTTGTTGCGTATAGGCTGTCTTACAATCTTGTTGTAAATAAAGACGTACCTTAGTTTTAGTTTTTCCATTAACTTCTTCTGGATCAATGCCTGCATTTTTAATAATATCGTCTACTTCTTTATTAATATTTTCAAATCTTTTTTGATTATCATTTATACGTTTTGTTTGTTCCCTGGTATTTTTATCTCTAGTCATTTCAATGACAATACTATCAAATTCACCATATTTTTTTCTTAACGCATTAATAACTTTAAATGTTTCTCGATGTGCTCTTTTAGCAACTGGAGATAGAATAGCTTCTTCATCAGGTTCAATATTTTTCTTACCCTTTAATGATTTTCTATTTTTATCAAACATTTCTATTTCATGAAGAACTTGTATTTGATTCATTTCTGTTGTAAGCATTTCTTTATTGATTATATGCATTGCTTTAAAAGATAATGAATGATAAGCAGAAACACCTTTAATTGAAGCTAATTCTTCAATTAACTCATTATCAAATTCAGGATATAATTCTTTAATATCTTTTTTTCTTTCATCAATACCTTTTGATTTTGTACATATGTCAATAACTTGATCAACAATCAATTTATCTTCTAGTAATTCTTGTTGGTTATATTTTTTAAAGACTTTTAAAACTTTACTATAACCCTTAAATTCTGTAATTAATGGTTTATCATTTTTATCAATTCTAAATCCTGTAACTTCATCTTCTTGAGCATCTAATAATTTAAGTAATTGTTTAACTGTAATATTTCCTTTTTCATTAACAACTGCGATAACCTTTTTCTTTTCTTCAACTGTTATTTTTTCACCTTTAATCGTTAGATTATTTAAATCATTCAATAAATTAAATAACTCAGCTGTATAGGATTGTTTTGGTGCTCTAAATTCATTTGGATAAACACTGCATCTTCCCCGCATTTCATCAATTAAATTAACATGTTTTAAAACACCATCTACCAGACGATAACTTCCATAAGGAGTAGGTGATTTTTCACTACCTGGACCTTGATCATAACGTCTTCTTCTTGAAACTATTTCAATAATTTGATTACATAATTCTTCATTTAAATCTTGATGTTTTAATATTTCTTTGAGTTCTTTTACATAATCTTCTGTTTTAAAATTATTTTCCGTTCCTCTTACTTTATGATCCTTATTTAATCTATCCAATTGAACTTCACAAATATATTTTCCATTGCTTAATTCTTTTGCATTTTTTGAAAGCGTTGCTTTTGTTCCTTCATCATCTTGACTTTCATCAGCAAGTACTTCTAAAGTTGTTCCTCTTGATTTTGTTATGTGCATAATGGCAGTACACAGTTCTTTAGAAGATAGTTTTTCGTTTAACCCTTTAACTCTCATTTCATATGGATTGTAGTTTCGATAATTATCAAAATAAAGATCATTTTTCTTTAAAAGATTTTTCATATCATTTAAACGATTTGATTTTCTTCTTTTTAGACGTCTAGATCCTCTTTTAGTTCTTCGTGTTTCATTTTCTGCAGCAGTTCCTTCTTTAAAAAGTCTTACCCCATAATCCACAAATAAATCATTATCAACATCTATTACACCATACCCTACAGAAGTAATTCCAATATCTAATCCTAATACATATCTACTCATGATTTTTCCTCCTAACTACTTATTAGTTTAATTATACACTTTTATTTTTCTATTCGATACAAACAATGGATATTTTTAATAATTCTTACATTTTCTAACATTATTTATAAGGTAACAAAACAGTTGTGTTATTTTAAGTGATTGTTTTATTTAGACTCTCTTTCACTTTAATTGATTTTATCAAACAAACAAGCATTAAAATATTTAATACAACTTTTATTATCTTTAAAATTACTTCCTTTAATAGCAACCCCATTACTTTATACTTGTAGTTTACAATATCAAAAGATATAATACCGGCTTATATAAGACGGTATTATGCTTTTTTACATAAAAAAAGAAACCTTTTTCAAGATTTCTTATTTCAATAAATTATCTAAGACTTTAATCATTTCTTCTATTTTTTGATCACAATCTTCACTATTTACAGCATCATGAACACAATGGGTCATGTGGGCTTTTAAGACTTCTTTATTAGCTCTTTTTAAAATAGCTTCACTTGCCATGATTTGATGAGAAATATCAATACAATAGCGATCTTCTTCTACCATTTTTAAAATACCATCTATTTGTCCTCTTGCTGTTTTTAAAAGTCTTGTGATCTGTTTTTTATCAGCCATCATACTTATTCAATTCCTTTATAAGTATATCCAGCTTCTTCAATTGCTTGTTTTAATGATGCTTCATCCACTTCACCTTCTACAAAAGCACAATTGTTTTCTAAATCAACTGTTGCATGAACACCATCAATTTCATTTAACGCTTTTTCTACGTGTGCCTTACAATGTTGACACATCATTCCTTCTACTAATACCTTTTTCATTTTCTTTTCTTCCTTTTTCCTATTTTCCTTTATTTGAATTATTTGATGTTGTGGTTTAAAGAATCTAAGTCTTAAAGCATTTGAAACTACAAAGACAGAACTTAACGACATCGCTGCTGCCCCAAACATTGGATCTAATAATAAACCAAAGAATGGATAGAAAACACCGGCAGCGATAGGAATTCCTATTACATTATAGAAAAATGCCCAGAATAAGTTTTCTTTAATATTTTTAATCGTTGCTTTTGAAAGTTCATAAGCAACAACAACATCTTGTAAATCATTTTTCATTAATACAATATCTGCTGATTCAATCGCAATATCAATACCAGAAGTCATTGCGATACCAACATCACTTCTTACAAGAGCAGGTGCATCGTTAATACCATCACCTACCATGATTACACGATGTCCTTTTTCTTGTAATTCTCTGACATGTTTTTCTTTATCTTGTGGTAAAACTTCCCCAATCGCTTCAATTCCTAATTCGCTTGCTATTGCATTGGCAGTTAATTGATTATCCCCAGTTAACATATAGATATTCATGTGCATATCTTTTAAACAATCAATAGCATGTTTACTTGTTTGTTTTAAGACATCACTTACAACAATTAAACCGATCAGTTTACCAGCATAACTATAAAATAATGGTGTCTTTCCTTTCGACGATAATTCTTTATATAAATCATCAATCGAAGATAAATCAACATCATATTCTTCCATCAATCTTTTATTTCCCGATAAAAGAACTTCTCCATTGAAAGAACCTACAAGACCTAATCCTTGTTTCATTTCAAAATGATCTAAAGTATTAATTGATAAACCTTGATCACTTACATAAGTATAAATTGCTTTAGCTAAAGGATGCTTAGAATATTGTTCAATTGAACCTGCATATTTCAATAAATCATTTTCACCTATATTTATTGGATAAACTTCAGTCACTTGAGGTTTACCTTCTGTAAGTGTCCCTGTTTTATCTAAAACAATTGTATCACATTTAGAAAGCTGTTCTAAATGTTGAGCTGATTTTACTAAAATACCTAAATTAGCCCCTTTTCCTGTTCCAACCATAATCGCTGTTGGTGTTGCAAGTCCTAAAGCACATGGACAAGAAATAACAAGAACAGAAATTGCACAGTTTAAAGCAAAATGGAAATCTTTATTTCCAAGTGTAAGCCATAATATAAAAGTAATTAAAGCAATCGTAATAACGGTTGGCACAAAGACACCACTGATCTTATCGGCAAGTTTCGCAATCGGTGCTTTTGAAGCCCCTGCTTCTTCTACTAAACGAATGATTTTAGAAAGCGTTGTATCTTTTGAAGTATGCGATACTTCTACTTGCATATAACCATCTAAGTTATTGGTTGAACCTATCACCTGATCTCCTACTGTTTTATCAACTGGTAAACTTTCTCCCGTAATCATTGATTCATTGATAGAGGCATGGCCTTGAATAATTTTACCATCAAGAGGAATATTGTTACCTGGTTTAACAATCACAACATCACCCATTTGAACATCTTCAATGGCCACTTCAACTTCTTTGCCATCTTTTAACACGATAGCTGTTGAAGGCATCAGCTTCATCAATTTTTCAATCGCTTCTGAAGTCTTTTGTTTAGAACGTGATTCTAAATATTTACCTAAAGAAATTAATGTTAAAATCATTCCTGCAGATTCAAAGTAAAGTTGCATCATATAATGATGGGTCATATCCATATCCATTCTTCCTAGATAATAAGCCATCATAAATGTTGCATATAAACTATAAATAAAAGCTGCTGAAGAACCTAAGGCAATCAAAGAATCCATATTTGGACTACGATTGAATAAAGTTTTAAAGCCTCGAATATAATATCCTCTATTAATAAACATAATAGGAACAACTAAACATAATTGAACTAAAACAAAGATCATCATATTTTCATGACCTAAGAGAATACTTGGTAAAGGCCAATTTATCATATGTCCCATACTGATATAAAATAAAGGAATCAAGAAAATAAATGATAAAATCAAATTCTTCTTTTTATGTTCATTTTCATCTTCTTGAACATTTGAAACCTGTTTTTCACCAATATTTTGAGCTTTATAACCCGCTTTATCAACCGCTTCAAAAATCTGATTTTCATTTATTTTATTTTCATTAAATTCAACAGTCATTGAGTTCTGTAATAAATTGACATTAACATCATCAACACCATCCAACCCTCTTACTGCTTTATCTACATGGGCTGAACAAGCACTACATGTCATGCCAATGACATCATATTTCTTTTTCATCACTATACCTCCCACCCCTATGGGGTATCTATATCGTACTTGAATACTAGAAAATAAGCAAGAAATATGCTTACAAAATTTCTTGCTTTTCTAAGATTAGTTTTCCCTCTTTTATTTGATAAATACGATTTCCCCATTCTTTTCTTTCATCACTTTCTTCAATCAATTCATTCATACTTACCCCAAACAAACAACTTAATGCATATAAATGATGAATTGAAGGATATGTACTTCCTTTAAACCAACGATAAATTGGTTGTGGACATTCTAAACATAAATAATTTTGGATATCTTTGACTTTATATCCTATTTTCTTAATGTATTTTTTTAAATTCAGTCCTAGTTTTAAAGGGTCTATTAATTTTTTATCCATTTTTATCACCAACATTATTGTAAAACAAAAAAAGAAAGCTGTCATTGAACTTGTAGTTCACTAGTCTTCCCTTTTTTCAGACATTCTAAACTTAAATCACCTTTTCTTTGTAACCTTAAAAAATGATTGATTTAATCTCAAAGATAACATTTTATCATTCATTTCTTTTGCCAACTTGTAGATAAAACTTATCATAAAAGCAAAGAATAAAACTATTATTGAAAAAATACTGGTAAAAAAAAGATACCAAAAATCGGTATCTTAATCATATTCTGGCATAAGGCTTTCATCAACAACATAGGCTATTCTATTATAAAGAATTTTTAATAGATCTTCTTTAGCAACATTTTCTAAAAGCTCTTTCCCAAGTTCAGATTTAACTAAATGAGTGAGACAGTCATATTGGAAAGCATATTTAAATGGAGCATAGTCATTTCTAAACATATAAATTGAATACTTATCACTGGCAAAAGGAATACCACTATCAACATGTACACCATATGTACCATATTTTTCTAATGGAAAATCATTTTTTCTATATCTATAATGAATTGTATCTTCTGTACCATAGATTTTAGAAAAAGCATAGAACTCCCTAAATTTATATATCTTATAGAGATCCCCACCTTTTTCAAAATAATATGAATCTAAACCAATGGTCATGGTAAATGGAAAATCAAAAACTTTTCCACTTTTATGTGAGTTAAATGAAACACTTCCTATAATATCTAAAGAACCTTGGTTAAAAGTTTCTTCATCATATATTTCATTAAACCCTAATTCTATTTCAAAATCAGGACCAATATTCCCACAATTATTATATTTATTGATATCCTCTAATAATTTGTTATGAGAAACATTGTCAAAAAGTTCATTGTAAGAATAAGCACTTTTTAAATCAATATTAGCTATTTCATTGGCACTGTTTTTAAGCATGCTTATTTCTTTTTCATCTGTCATTTTTCTATAACAGATAAACTTATCAAAAACAGCTTCCTTTAAATTATTTTCAAATTTATTAAATTGATAAACAAGCTTTCCCAAAAAATTGTCTTGTATATAGATTTCATCTTGATTCAAACCTTCAAAATATTCTTTTAGGCCAGGAATATACCAATTAGCATCTTCATTCTTTACAAAATCAAAAAATTCATCAAATGTAACATGTTCCATATAAGAGTCCCCCTTAAAAATATATACTCAAATTTTAGCACAGAAATAAGGAAAGGGTAAAGAAAAAGACGATTTTAAATTTCCATCATCTCTTTGTAAAATTCTATAAATTCATTTTCAACTATTTCAAAAGCTACAAAACTTAAATCAACTTTTCTTTGCAACTTTAAATAATCTTGATTGATTTCATCATTTAATAATTCTTTTAGTTCCAAAGATAACATTTCATCATCAATTTCAAAAACTAATTTAGTTTCATCTTTTGTTAAATCTCTTTGAATAAAATGTTTCCAAATAACATTTTGTAAAACATCTTCCACTTCTAAATAATAAGTAAGTTCTTTTTTTATCGGTCTTGTAACATCACTTAAATAAACTTCACTTCCATCATGCAACAAACATCCTAAAATAACTTCTTTACTATACCCTCTTGTCTTTGCTTCCTTAGCACAAGCAAGACTATGTTGAGCTACGGAATAAAAATATTGAACATGTCCATTCCCTCGACATATTAAAGAAAGTGCATGAGCAATATCTTTAATATCTAATAAACTTTCATCAATATTTAATGGATCAAAATATTTTTTTGTATACGTTGTAATAAAACACATAAAAACTCCTTTATAACTTAATAGATGTCGTGCTTAGGGCACACACCATAATTAACAAACAACAAATTGTCATATTCATTCCAAATGAAAATGATAAAAAATAAGCTATTATTGAATAAAATAAATACAATAAACATGTTATAAAAAAACGTATAAAATGTTTATAAGCATACTTTTTTCTTGACATACTTGTTGCCTCAATTGCTTCTTGATAAGAAACTCCTGAATACCAATAAATACATTCATTTTTATAAATCATTCCTGTAAGCAAGGTTATCATCATAAGCATATAATTACCTAAAATCAAGCTAAATAGTTTAAGATTTTTCAAATCAACAATCATCATCAATACCATGCCAACACAAAATAAAATCATCCAAACAATGTACCCCTTATAGCTTTTTTTCATTTTAAACCTATTTCCTTATAAATTTTTTCAATAATTTATGATTTATACATACAATATTTTTCAATATCATTTGGATACAACTTTGCTGCTTCTTTTTTAATTTTACCGTATTCTTTTACAGTATTTGGATGTTTTCTTAAATAATTTCTAAAAGCAAGATGTCGTTTCAATTCTTTAGAATCTTGTGGACATACATAAAGATGATGTGTTCTTAAATGCTCTTTTCCTTCATATCTAAAAGCTTCGCGATCTTTAAGACCTAAATCGCCTTCATAAATATAACCATGATTTTCTAAAAGATAAATAACTTCTTTTAAATCATTTTGATCAATAACAACATCTAAATCAATGATTGGTTTAGCTGCTAGTAAAGGAACAGAAGTGCTTCCTACATGTTCAACAGCAAGCACTAAATCTTTTAAAGCTTCTTCTATTTCCCCTTTAATTTGATTGAAATCATTTACCCACTTCGAATCATAATCTACAACTTCAATATGTTCTGTTTTCATCTTTCAATATCTCCACATAAACGCTCACAAACAAGATTCCTACAACGCTTTTTATGTGCTTCATGTAATGAATGATTTTGAAAATTCTTTAATGCCTCTAAATTTTCAAACTCACTATAAAAAACAAGATCATAACCTGAAGTCAAGTTTTCTTCCATTTCCACACATAATAAGCCTTCAATTCCTTCTAAAGTTTGAACCGATTCTTTTAATTTTTGAAGTGTTTCTTTTTCTAAATGGTTTTCTTTAACTTCTTTTGTATAATTCCAAAATAAAATATGTCTAATCATTTTCATCACCTACTTTTATTATTTCTTTAACAATTTCTTCAATTGTTTTATTAGAAACATCAATTTTATATGTATTTAATTTTTGATACATTTCTAATCTTTCTACACTACGAGCAAGGACATCTGGTTTTCTAATTCCTCGATCGATATCTTTTTGAATTCTTTTTTCCAAAGCTTCTTTTTGACAAACTAAAGAAATAGATATCACTTTTACATCTTTTAAATCAAGATGTGAAAGTAGATCATCAATAATACTTTGTTCATGCATTACCCAACAAAAAATAATATGATCAAATACACTGCATTTTAAATCATTATTCAATAACATACAGATATTCTCTAAAACTAACTTTTTTGTTTCTTCATTAACCATGAACGGATGCATATCCCAACACCAATCTCCATCTATAAAAACGCTTTTATCTAATTTTCTTTTAAGAATCTGACACGTTGTTGTTTTACCAACACCCATCGTGCCACCTATTAAATATAATTTTTTCATAACTTTCCCTTCTTTTTAAAATATTATACAAAATATTTATCAATAATTATATAACTTCTTTCTTTAGTTGTTTAAACAAAAATAATAATTTTTATTAACTTTCTCAATTGTTTTTATATTGAAAGTTCAATAAAATAAAATTATTAAAGGAGGTTCATTCTATGATCTATTTAAGTAGTTTTAAATTAAGCAATCAAACACTCAAAAATCCTAATATTTATCCCTATAGTATCTTTAGAGATAAGTACATAGAGCCTTTTTCTTTTGCACCTATTACCATTTTTTATGGAAATAACGGGTGTGGAAAATCCACACTTCTTAACATCATTGCTGGTAAATTAAAAATAAAAGGAAAAGAAATGCCTGCAAGTAATGCTTACTATGAAAATTATTGTGAAAGATTTGAAAATGAATGTGCTTATAGTTTAGGCAACAATGAAAATGGTATTCCTTTTTATCAACTACCTGAAAATAGTCGTTATATTAAAAGTGAAGATATTTTATATGAAATTAAAAAAATACAACAAAAAGCTATTTTAGAGCATGGTTTAACTTATGATTATATGCAAGAAGGATTATCTTTAGAAAAAGCACAAAGTGTTTTAAATAAAAAGAAAGAACAACGTATTGAAAATATCATTTTTTCTCAAGAAAAGTATTCCAATGGTGAAACCTCTTTACAGTTCTTTCAAGAATATCTTTTACCAAATGCTCTTTATTTATTAGATGAACCAGAAGTTTCTTTATCTCCTGCAAATCAAGTTGCTTTAGCTCAAGAAATTAATGAACTAACACATTATTTAGGGTGTCAGTTTATTATTGCGACACACTCTCCTTTTATGTTAGGTACTTTAAACGCTAAAATTTATAATTTAGATGCAAGAGAATACGAAGTTACCCCTTGGTATAAATTAGAAAATGTTCGCTATTTTTATGATTTTTTCAAAAAACACGAAAAAGAATTCAATGATTGAGTTCTTTTTTTCTTTACCTTATTGACAAAATACTAAATGTATTATACTGTATTAGTGTACTAGTGACACTAATACAGTTAGGAGGGCTCTATGTTTATAATAGATATTCAAAGTAAAGTTCCTATTTTCGAACAACTCAAAAAACAAATCTTAGAATTTATCTCTATTGGCATTTTACTTCCTAATGATAAATTACCTTCGGTAAGATCTCTTGCAACAGATATTGGCGTTAATCCTAATACTGTTTCTAAGGCTTATCAAGAATTAGAGAACCAAGGTTATATTTATTCCATTAAAGGAAAAGGATGTTTTATTGCGGATAATCAAACTGATCAATTGATTAAAGACGATAAATTAGATGATTTTAAAGGATGTGTCAATGAAATGAAAAAGCATCAAATTACCAAAGACAAATTATTAGAAATTATTGAAAAAGTATATAAGGAGGAAACTGTATGATTGAAATTAAAGATGTGATGAAATCTTTTGAAAATAAAAATGTTTTAAATCATTTAAATGTCACAATTTCCTCAGGAAGTATTTTTGGTTTGATTGGTCCTAATGGAGCTGGTAAATCAACCTTACTTTATTTATTAAATGGGATTTCTAAATGTGATGAAGGAAGTATTTTATTTGATGGAAAAGAAGTGTATGAAAATCCTGATGTAAAAAAAGATATTTTATTCATTAGTGATGATCCCTACTATTTTCACTTTGCTACTATTGATGAAATGAAAGATTTCTATCTTACTTTTTATCCACAATTCAATTTAGAAACCTATCAACATTATGTCGATTTATTCCGTTTACCACAAAATAAACCTTTAAAAGATTATTCAAAAGGAATGAAAAGACAAGCAATGTTTGCTTTAGCACTTGCAATTGCACCAAAATATTTACTATTAGATGAAGCTTTTGATGGATTAGACCCTGTTATGCGTTTAGCCTTTAAAAAAGCTATAAATCAAATGATTGATGAAAATATGACAGTCATTATTTCATCTCATAATTTAAGAGAGCTTGAAGATATTTGTGATAGTTTTGGTATTTTAGAAAATGGATGTATGACAACATCTGGTGATCTCTATGATATTAAAGATCATATTCATAAAATACAAATTGCTTTTAAAGAAGAATTAAACAAAGAAGAATTTAGTCATTTAGATGTTCTATCTTTCCATAAACAATCTCGTGTGATTAATATGGTTGTTAAAGGAGACATCAATGAAATCAAAGATTATTTAAGAATGTTCAATCCAATTATGTTAGAAGTTTTACCTGTAAATTTAGAAGAAATATTTATTTATGAAATGGAAAGAAAGGGGTATGGTGTCTATGATTAATAAAGATTATTTTAAATATTTAATAAAACAAAATAAGAAATATCTTATTCTTATTTATGTAATTGGAATCATTATTCCTTTTCTACTAATCAATAAATTTGATTATGTACCTTTAAACGATGAAAATATAACGCGTTTTGCACAAATAATTCCTTTAGCTTATGGATTTATGTTATCTTTTATTGTCCCTATTTATCTGTTTTCTTTTTTACAAAAAAAGAAAAGTAATATACTTTACTTTTCCTTACCAATAAAAAAAGAATCACTTTATTTAACAACAAGTTTATTTTCTTACTTTGCAACTATTCTACCTGTTGTTATTTACCAAATTATAAGCCAATTTATTGGTAACTATATGATTTCTTTTCCATTGGACAAATTTATTCTAGCAATAATTATCACCATCGTCCATATGTTTGCGATGAATACAATCATTACATTTGTAACACTTTCATCTCAAAATATGACTGATAGTTTAATTTGTTCGATTGCTTATATGATCATACCCTTTGTTGTTTTTCTTGCTCTTAATATTTGTGCAACCAAGGTAGCCCAAACATTTATGATGGGATATGGAAACTATTCACAATCATTAAAATTATTACTTAATTATATAAGTATTGTTTATAGTGGGTTTTTCCAAGGAAACTATTTATTATCGCCATTTGTTTCTAATACACCTATTATCTATTGGTTTATTTTAAGTATTATCTTTTCATTGATTAATTATCATTTATTTTTAAAACGTACACTCGAAAAAAGTGAAACATACACAAAATCTATCTTTATGTATCCATTGATTATTATTTTAAGTACATTATCAATGATGTTATTTGTGTATGATCTAGGGGATTTAAAAATGACAACACTCATGTTTTCTGTTATTTTCATCATTTATTTAATTATGTATTATTTTTCAAAAAGAAAAGTTTATTTCAGTTGGAAAATTCCATCTCTCTTTATTCTATTGATTATTGGTTGCATTGGTTTTTCTAATATTTATTCTAATACCAAAGGTCTTAATACAATTTATGAATTACCAAAAAACAAGGATATCCAAGAAATCTATTTTTCTACTGATCGTTATATTTTCGACGAAGATAAGCCATCAACTGTCGATAATCAAGAAATAGAGAATTTAACAACGAAAAATATTACAATTCAAAATAAAAAAAATTTCATGAAAAGTATGTACGAAATTATGAACAAAAATTTAATTACTAAATCCGCTGATTATCATGGTTATGAAAACTATTATGAATTAACGATTAGTTTTACAACTAAAAACACCATCAATCCAAACAGAAATTATATTATTAAGGATGAAAATATGGCAGCTGTACTCGATATTTTTTCTAAATATGACATCATTAAAAACAAATAGGTTGGGTATTACCTCAACCTATTTCTATAGAAGGAGTCTTTATGAAAAAAACTACACATATATTATTTACTATTTACATATTTTTAGTCATTTGGATCATACTTTTTAAATTATCTGTTTCTATTGATAAATTACCACATTTTAGAAGCATTAATTTAATTCCCTTCTATTATCCAAATAAGACAACTTATCAAATAAGAGAAGTTCTTGATA
>ERZ791785.1016-NODE-1016-length-16634-cov-4.475843_pt1 | contig 16634 bp, 15 predicted proteins | sample MGYA00509947_ERZ791785 | MGnify/ENA primary metagenome ERZ791785 (study PRJEB30046, sample SAMN00791982) | human gut metagenome | study: EMG produced TPA metagenomics assembly of the A metagenome-wide association study of gut microbiota in type 2...
CCGGAAAGAAGCGATGCTGAAGAAACGCCAGATTTTCTATCTGGATAAAGATGCTTCTGGACTTCCGAAAGTTTATGACGACCGTATCGTACAGGCAAGAGTCATTGCTGTTGCGGAAAAAGTAGTTCGTGCAGAAATCTTTGGTGTAGAGACTTCCATCCTTGCCAGAGATCTGTCCTTCGACTGGATGGGGGATGCAAGAGAACGTTTTCAGGTAGGCGACCATATTCTGGTACGCATCCTGAATGTGCAGGCAGACGCTCCGGAGCAGATCACTGTTCACGCAGATGTCAAAAGCGTGGAAGGCAACACCAGTAAGGAAAACATGAAGAAATGTAAGATTCAGGGCAAATATGCCGGAACTGTGGAAGACATCCACAAAGGTACTGTCTTTGTCCGCCTCTCCATCGGTGTCAACGCCATTGCCCACTCCTGCTACGATAACCGTACTGTCGGAAAGAAAGATCAGGTATCCTTTGTTGTGACGCATATTGATGAAGAACGAAATGTGGCATTGGGAATCATTACTCGTATCATAAAGCAACTCTTATAATACCAGAGAGCTATTTAAAAGAAAATTCAGAATCCTTACTTACATTTCATACTATGCATAGAAAATTTTATTGTAGAAGTTGATAAAAACATTACTAATAGTATAATAAATGTTTTTCCAAAAAGATCTCTATCACTCTACCTCAAAGAAATATGGTATGACTTAAAATCATGCGTTATACACGCATCCTTATCCTGAATGTCAGATTATGAACCGTCTATTCTTACACTCTCTAATTTTATCTCAAAAATTTAACCCTGAGATACGAGCACACACTGCATAAAATGCAGTGTGTGTACATAAATTTATGACTATAATCTATAGAATGCTGAATACTTACTTCTTATTTAAATCAATTATAGTCGTACATATGTCTTTTATTCTTTCCCTATGTGTAATAATAATAACGGTATGTTCAGTAAAATATTTTTTTATAATATTGCAAATATCTTTTTCTGCCTCTAAATCAAGAGCAGAAGTCGGTTCATCTAATATATATATTGGTTTATTCTCTAGCAACAATCGTATAAGTGATAATTTCTGTGCTTCTCCTCCTGATAAATTGTACAAATTTTCTCCTAAAATTGTATCTAATCCACTATGAAACTGGTCTAGATCAAATTTAAAAAGACTCAATAAACGATAAATCTGCTCATCGTCTAACGTTTTTCCCTCCGGTATTATTGCGTCCCTAAGTCTCCCACTTAAAATAAAGCTTTTTTGAGGCATAAAACCTATTTGGCTTTTGATAAAATCTGTATCATATTTGCAAATTTCACACGAATCCAGTAATATTTGCCCTTCATCGGGTTTGCACAAACGTCCTAATAAATATGTAATAGTAGTTTTTCCAGAACCATTTTTTCCCACTAAACCTACAATTTCATGCGGTTTAATTAACAAATTAAATTTGCTAAACACCAAATTTTCATTATATGAAAAGCTGACATCTTTAAATTCTATTTCTCCTTTAAGATTATATTTAGGTTTGCAATCTCCTGCTTCTATTATTTGATTACATTTTAAAATCTCTAAGATTTTTTTTAAATTAGGTTTAACATTTTTGATACTGACATACGCATTACCAGCAATTAGTATTGGACTATACACACGTTGTACATAAATTAATAAATTAAACAATACTCCTATGCTAATATCCCCCGAAGATACTTTAAATACACCAACACCCAATATAGCAGTAGTTCCTAGCACATTGAAAATAAGTCCTAACATTCCAGAAGAAGATAACACTCTCATTTGTGATATACTCTTTTGCGACACCTGCTTATTTTTATCAGCAAATCGAGTAATTACACGTTTCTCATTACCGATAAGCTGAATATTAACCAAATTATTAATAGTCTCATTAACAAAAGACGAAAATTCACCTATAGATATTCTTAAAGTAATCATCCCATTCTCAACAATTTTTCCTATTTTTTTATGTACAATAACAAGTAATATGGTTATACATAACGTTATTAATCCTATCATCCAGTCTACAATGAAAATGTATATTAAGATTCCCACTACCATAAAAAAATTAATAAACAAATCGCTAATTGTTGATGTGATAATTTTTTCTAAAGAAGCGACATCTGATTGGATTATTGTAAATATATCCCCATTTTTATGTGTATCATGAAATGTTAAATCCATATCAAAAAGTTTTGCATATATACTGTTCTTTATTTTTACAATGAGTTCCTGAGCAAGTTTATAAAAGCTTATATTTTGTAAATATTGAAAAAGAATCATTAACATACCTACAAAAAACATTTGACTAATATAATAGAACATCTGAGAATAATACTCATTGTCCATTTTAACATCAACAATCTTACCTATATAACTCGGAAATACAATTGTGAGTACTGTGTATATTACCATGAAACCAACACATTTCAATTGCTTAAGAAATACTTTATTGATTGAAATATTACATAGCGAAAATAACTCTTTTATCATCAACGTAATCACCTCATTTTCTGATTTATGCGGCTATTAAATTAAATATCCACTAAATTTGTAATTTAGTTAGCAAATGCTTCAGAAAATAGTATTATCCAAACCCTTCTAGGACTTGTTTGTATAATTGTACCATCTTCAGAAGCACTTGCCTTATGACTCAATCACTTAAAACCTATAGTTAGTTTCTCTATACCGCAACTAACTATCATACGAAAATGTAATTTGGTATATCACTCTAATTCTTTTAACTGTTCTACAATAGATTGTTTCGAAATATTCTTGTACAAAACGAGCGGTAATACAATTCCTATGATCCCCAATACGATATATGAACAATTTAGTGGTACAAATGTAAGTTTAAACTCAAACCAATCCAAGGTATTTAAAATAGGTTTCATAAAAAATACAGATAATACAGTACTTAACCCGGCAGAAAGTATTATTGTACTAATAATATAATAAACACTTTCATAGACTAACATTTTTCGCAACTGATTATCACTCAGTCCTATACTCTGAAGCATAGCCAATTCTTTTTTTCTTGCAAAAACACTTGATACCATTGAATTGATAAAATTAATTATCCCAATAAGACCTACAATCCCACTTAAGGCATACCCAACAAGTGCTATACTTTTGGTTGTATCATTAAACGATTTTAAAACCGCTTCTTGGGACTCCATATCAATCTCTCCCTCTGTTCCTTCTACTAACGAAGACACAAACGAAGTTACTTCATCTTTATATTTCGTATTATAATCAAAAGAATAATTCATAATTGAAATATCATCAACAATTGACAAATACTCTCTATCTGGCATATATAAGATTATCCCACTTGATCCTCTTGCTGTATTTCCTTCATTCGCTAGTACTTTAGCCATCAAAGTATATTCTTTTGTTTCATATGTCCCTTCATTTTCATTATAATGATTAATCGTTATAGATTCTCCAATTTCAAGACTTTCCTTGGCATCTTCTTCTGTATAAATCCCTTGTATAATGTATCCACCTTCATTCCATTTTGTTAAGTCAATTTCTCCTTCCACCACATTAAATTTTTCTAGAATAAATCGTTCAATACCATAAACATTTGCATAAATTCTACCATCTGTATATATTCCATAATCGCTATCAGAAGGATTAATATTATCAATGCTAAAACCTTCCATTATTGCTCTATTTTTATCAAATAATCTTGGAAAGTATATTCTTCCACCATTTTTATAACCTTTTTGATTCTCTATCGCATGTATATAGTCCTCTTCCAGCCCTTTTGCATCAGTTATATAAGTATTATTAAAATAGTTTTTATTAGCAATTATGAAATCACTATTAATTTGTGTCGATACATATTTATCTACATTCATGCTATTTATAAATACTGTTATTAACATAAATAATACTAGTCCGCACGTCATAGATAAAATTGCTAATATCGTCCTTCTGAGATTTCTTTCTAAATTAGCAAGTGCTAATCGATATGTTTTTCCACCATTTCTTCTTTTTTTATTTTTTCGTCTAATATCAGTATTATCAATAAATCTTATGGCCTCTACAGGGGTAATTCTAGCTGCTATTTTAGCCGGTTTCATTGTACTAATTTTCAACGTAATGATCACAAATATAATGGCTACTACAAATACAATAGGATTAAAAGAGAAACTCACTTTTCCCTCATTAGCCATTGTTGTACTCTTTAAAATAGAAGGTGCTATCATGCATCCTAATATAAATCCTATAACTAATCCTATGGGAATACCTATAACCGCTAGATATGTGGCTTGTTTTTTTACCAATGATCTTATTTGCTTTTTTACGGCTCCCATCGAAATCAATTGTCCATAAAAATGTATATCATGTAGTATAGATATCTGAAATATATTATAAATCAACAGATAACCTGTGATAATAAAGAATATTGTAATTACTACTAAACCAACTAATATCGAAGGATCCTCTCCTATATTACTTCCTGTATATGCTGGACTTATACTTGCATTGACATACATCTCATCTACTTCTTTTCCAGTGTTCTCCCAACAATATCCATATCTATTTAATAACTTAGTTAATTCCTTTTCTATATTCCAAGATTTTTTAAAGAAGATGTTACAATTAACAGTTCCTGCAATTTTTCCATCTTCCTTGTATGTATTTTTTAATTCACTTGTATTCTCGATGAGATGGCTCTTTGAAACAAAAACTCTACCGATATCTAATAGGGAATCAGCTTCATAGTAGCCAGATAAAATGAAGTCTTTACTAAACTCTTTATCTCCTATTCCATATTGTATATTTACGTTTTGTCCTATTTTAGCAGGAACTCCCAATTTAGTAAGTGTCGTTGTATCAATCATAATCTCATTTACTTTTTTAGGATATTCACCCTCTACAGGATTACAATTATACATTTCTATTCCAGGCGAATCCATATACCACATTTCCATAGTAGTATTCATCAACTCTTTATTCAAAATTTTATCAGCAACTATAACTCCATAACTTATTTCTTCAATATTCCTGTCATTTTTTATTGTACTATAAATTTGATCATCAATATACTTTATTGAAGCATGCCCGTCTGCACCAATCATTCTAATAGTTTGATCTTTATACGTAGTTTGAATATCTAGCATTATGGTCAATAAAGAAGTAAATAGCACCGTTGTTAATGTGATAGCCGCTATTGTGACAATACTTCTACCTTTATTTTTTTTTAGACTTTCAACAGTGATTTTATTAATCAACTTATGCCTTTTTTTATTCACTTTATATTCCACCTTCCTGCTCTATCTTTCCATCTTCAATATGTAGCACTCTTCCTGCTAATGAAGCCACCTCATTATCATGAGTTATTAGTACAACTGTTTGATTATATCTTTTACTAGAATTACTTAGCAATTTTAATACATCTGTACGAGTATTACTGTCAAGGTTTCCTGTCAATTCGTCTGCTAAAATCAATGCTGGCTTACTAATTAGTCCTCTTGCAATTGCTACTCTTTGTTGTTGCCCACCTGATAAGGTATTGGGCATACAATATAACTTATCTTTTAAACCTAAAGAATCTACGATTTCTTCCAAAAAATTACCATCCACTTTTTTCCCATCTAACTCTATAGGTAGAATAATATTTTCATAAACATTTAACACTGGAACTAAATTATAGTTTTGAAAAATAAATCCTATATTCCTTCTCCTAAAGATAGCTAATTGTTCCCTGTCCATTCGCGATATTGTTTCCCCAGCCACAATAACGTCTCCTGATGTCGGAATATCCAAGCCTCCACACATATGTAGTAATGTAGATTTTCCTGATCCTGATGTTCCTACTATAGCAACAAACTCTCCTTTAGCGACTCTCATATTAACATTATCCAATGCCTTTATTATGTTTGGACCTTTTCCATAATGTTTAACTAAATTTTTTGTTTCGAGTATAACCATAATCCTAATCTCTCCTATCTAACTAGATCTAAAACAAATCAAACTGTTATTATGTAATTATTTCTTCAAATAATTAATGTAGGTTTTTCTGCTTTAAATGTACCCCTTATTCTACTTTTTTGTAATTTCCGTTAAAATCAATTCACTTAACGTATAAACCGAATTAAAATTGTTAAAATTCACTTTTTCATAGTTTAAATGAACACCTATTTTTCTCTGTAAAACTTCTAATATGTAATAATAGTCATCTGGTCCTAAATACTTATGTAAAATATCTAATAACAATTTTTCTTTTTCTATCTCCAAGTACGCAGAAACCAAACCAGCTATTTGTGCTAACATATCTTTATTTGCTGACATTTCACCTACTTTAAAATTTTTACTATTTATTTGTCGCCCTTCATTAATATCTGTTTTACTCCACTGTTGCCTAATCGCTGTTCTATCCAAATAAAAACATACTTCGTCATATGTCCAATTTTTATCATATACTAAAGATAGTTTCCCAATTAATTCTGCAGTTACCTTACTGTTACCTCCAAACATTGTATAAACACCTGATTTTTTTCTAATAAATCTAGGAGTTATGTCACCTACATATTGTATTTCTTGACCTTTATTAAACCAATGTGCTTCTTTGTTCATTACAATGCCATTAACGCCTATTACACCTTTTAATCTTGCCGGTATGCCAATATTGTTTTGATTATTATCTGTTGCTGCAACTAATATTTTATGTTTATCAACAAGCTTTTGGCATATTTTTTCTAATTTATTTTTATAATTAGTATTAGAAAAAGATAAACTCATGCATATAAGATTTCCTTCTATTTCATTTTCAGAAATCATTTCTAATGCATTAACCAGATTATCAATGGAGCCTTCAGCATTTTCATTTAATATTTTAAGAACATAGAAATTTACATCAGGATTAATTTGCGATATAATTTCCGCCGAATAGCTACCATGTCCATTATCATCCCTTATATTTTTTTTATCTGAATCAACAAAGTTAATTCCTCCATTTATAGAAAATCTATCAACATCTATTCCACTATCTAATAGAATTATATTCATTCTCAAATTTCCCTTCAATTTGCTTGCATAACTAAATATAGAGGCAATGCATAGCATTGCCCCTTGTTTTTTACCATAATCCAGTAATTACAGCTGTAGTAAGACTTGTACAACCTGCTACACCAGCCTTAGATGTTAACCAGTATTTGCAGTCGTTATTGCACCCCTGTCCTTTTACTTCTAATTTTCTTTTATCACTTTTGATTTTTTTAATCTTCATAATTTTTGCTCCTTTAATCATATTTATAACATAAAATCAAGAAAAACTATTTCATTTTACCAAAGTCCAGTAATTACTGCACTGTTTGTAGCAATTCTTTTTCCTGTTACACCACTTTTACCTTTTGCATAGGACTTACAATCATCTAAACATCCCTGTCCTTTAATTCTTAAATCTCTTTTTTCATTCTGACATGTAATTTTTTTAATCTTCATAATTTTTACCTCTTTTCTTTTTTTTGTTAATTTGCAACTTGTTTTTCTTGATTTTATTTCCCATATTATTTATCAAACATTGACATATACTGATATTTGATATTCTCTTGATTGCAAATAACGGAATTGGGAATCAAATAATTCCCTGTAGTAATTTTGTTAACAATTTTACATCTTGCAGCAATACAACAATCTATGTTTGAACATCCAATACATTCCGGATTATTCTTTTCGGAAATCCTTTGAATATCATTGACTTTATCCACATTCAACTGTTCCTTTTCAAATATATTCCCCAACAACAGTTCCTTTTCTCCAGCACCATAACTGCATGGGTAAATATCTCCATTGGGTAATATGTGAAAATTACTAATCCCGCCACTACAACCCCCTTTCTTTACAAGTGTTTTATCTAATAAAGAAATATATATATCTTCATATTTTGAATTTGAACTATACCAATCATGGATTTTCATAATCTCTTCAAAAAAAATTTGCATACTTTGCTCATTCCATCCATTATCAAAATAATCTGGAATGCTAACTATCGTTTTAAATCCAATATCTGCAACATGCTTTACATTTTCAGATAAATCTTTAACTGTTTTTGAATTAAAAGTCATCCTTGCTCTTACATTTTTTTCATCAATTTTCAACAGTTTACTTATCTTTTCCTGCAATAGTCTATAGGTTCCTTGCCCTTGCTTTGTTTTTCTATATAAATCATGTGTTTTTTCTTTTCCATCAATACTAATGGAAAAATCATATTCCATAGTATTCATTAAAAATTCAACATTTTCTGCGTTTAACAGCAAACCATTAGTTGTTATTCCAAACATAACTTTAACATCTAAGACTCTCATTTCATCTATCAGTTTATGAACAATGTACTTGACAATATCCTCATTAAGTAGTGGTTCCCCACCATGAAATTGTACAACTAACAACGAGTCGCTATTATCACGTATTTTTTTTAACATAAAGTCTATTGCTACATCTGCAGTTTTCCTATCCATATATTCACATTTTTTTTCTTCACCTTCATAACAGTATGTACAGCATAAATTACATGCAGTTGTTACCCATAATCCTACTAACAAAATTTTCCCCCCTTAGTTCAATCACTCCATACAATGGCTTCTAGTTCTCTTTTTCGTTTGGAACAATCTCCTATTTCAATTATTCCTTCATTCGCCATATCAATAAAATGTAAACATTCCCAACAAAACAAATTAACGCTGCATTCTTTACACTTCGCAAAATTTTCCGGGAAAATATTCTCCATCCTGCGATATCCTTCAATTGACTTCAAACAACAGGTGTCTTTCAAAAAATCAAGTGTTTTATAATCATTTATATTCCCCAATACATACTGTGGCTTTTCAAGTGTATTACAAGGATATATACCCCCATCATAATTTATATATAGAGTTTTAGAAATAACCCCACAATGACAAATTGCAACCTCTTGTTGAGCCGTTTCTATATCCATAATAGGATTTTTATTTTCCTCTACGTGTAACTCAAATTCTTCACGATTGTCAGAGCCACGCCCAACAGGACTAAATTTTCTTTTCATCGGCATGGTTCCTAATTGTTCATTCAATAAATCAAACTCTTTTTCGTAAGCCTCATTCTCTTTTGTCATCACCATAGAAAGTGAAATCTTTTCGAATCCCTCTCGTTGTAATAATTTTATTGCACTTATTACTTTCTCAAAAACACCTTTCCCACGTATTTTAGAACATGTCTGTTCATCTATTCCATCCAAACTTATATCAATAGTGTCTAAATTACTTACTAGTACACTGGCATTTTTCTCATTTATTAGAGTACCATTTGTCATTAATCCAATTGTCCCATCAAACTTGTTTCGAGTATATTTTAAAATTGCCAAAAAATCGCTTCTTACTAATGGTTCTCCTCCTGTAAAAACAATTTGCTGAACACCAAATTCGCAAACTTTATCAATAATTTCTATTAAATTGTCATATAGCAATTGGTCATCTAACTCTGGTGAAGCAGAAACAAAGCAATGACGACATTTCAAATTGCATCTATGCGTCACTGAAATCAGAACTCCTCTTTTAGGTTGCTCTTGTTTTTCACCTTCACAATAAAGTACGCCTAGATTTCTCAAACTAGTAAATAGGCATTTAAGATATTCTCTATCTTCAGCATCCTCAAAGTTCTCTAATACTGCTTTTATGCTTAATTTTTCATTTTGTCCTTCCAGCAATATATCGTAACATTCCTTACTTATTTTAATCCAATGACCGTTATATGAATTTCCAATGACAACTTTATCTTGATTGACAGTCACTTTGCAATTATCACCAAAAAAATATCTCTTCATTTTACCACCTTCTCTATTTTGTACTTAATACACATATAAAACTATAATTTATTAATATTTTCCTCTAACCTCTTTATTTGCTCCAAGATTATTTGAAAAATCTCTTCTTCTTTACTTGATAATAAATCCTCTTTCTTTCTATATATCATTAGCAATTCAATATTTCCTTTTATAATTGTTAAAGGATTTCGCAGATTATGATGCACAGATGCACGCATCTCCTTGTCTTTAATAACCATATTTTTCCTCTTTGCTTACAATCTTATATGTATTTTTCTAAAATTAGTTATAAATTATTTGTATTTTTCTTGCCATATTCATTGCGTAAATTACACTTTTTTTTACTTAGATGGTAAGTAAATATATTTGCATCTTTAATTCTCAACTCCAAATCTTAGTTATACACTCATTTTGCACAAACTTGGCACACTTCTGCGATTTACAAAAAAGTTCCCCCATGTTAAAATGATACCGTCAAATTATATGCAGTGAGAACACAGCTCTCCAAAGAATGCCTCTTCTTTGGTACAGGCTGTGTTTTTCTTTTGTGCATGGAAAGGAGTAGTACAACTAAATACAGATAAATGTTCCTCCGCATTGACCGGACTGAAACATTTTGAGGCAGGAAAACTATAAGCTAGGGCAAAGTGAAAGATCTCACTTTGCCCTCTTTTTATGAAGGAGGTTTATTTACTTGAAAAAGCACATACACAAAGAAGCCCCACCAGACACCAACCACTCCTGGAACTATGGAAAATATCTCTATACTGCCTTCCTTGTTTTCACCCTGATTGCTTGCAATGTACAACCCGTCTTTGCCGCTACTATCTGGGACAAAGCTTCTGAAATCATGAAAGACGTTTACAACCAGATTGTCCTCATTTCCACCATTGCGGCAGTTGTAACTGCATCTGTTGCTCTGTTATTGATGAATTTTTCAAAAAGCGGCAAGACCGTAGATGAATCCAGAGCATGGCTGAAGCGCATCGTCATCACATGGGCGATCTTAAACGGACTTGGATTTATCATGGCTTACATCACCCCGTTCTTTGCTGGTGGAAAATGGAATGGCTAAAAGAAAGGAGATGCCAATATGGGAATACTTGACGGAATCGTAGAATGGATAGCCGCACAGGTCATGAATATCCTGGATCTGATCACAACATCAGCTCTCGGTGCGCTGGGCTGTTCCATGGATACCTTTCTTCGCTACTTTCCGGCAGCCGAAACCATGTATCAGGTGTTTTTGGCGCTTGGTATCGGACTCATTCTGTTAAACTGGGTGTGGCAGCTATTTAAAAACTATTTCATGGGAGCCGGAATCGAAGCGGAAGATCCCATCAAGCTGTCCCTTCGTTCCTTCCTCTTTATCTTTCTGACTTTTTATGCGAAAGATATTGTGGATCTGCTCTTGGACATTGCCGGCACACCGTATAGCTGGATCTTAACGGAAGACTTGCCACCACTAAAATTTGCAGACTTCAATTCCGTTATCACAGTCATCTTAGGTGTCTGTGCCAACGGAGCCGTTGCCATCATCGCCTTAATCTTAGTATTGATTCTGGCATGGAACTATATCAAACTGCTTTTTGAAGCTGCAGAGCGTTACATCCTCTTAGGCGTTCTGGTCTATACTGCACCGACTGCTTTTGCCACCGGAGCTTCCCAGTCTACCGGAAATATTTTTCAAAGCTGGTGCCGGATGCTTGGCGGTCAGTTCTTTTTGTTACTGATGAATGCATGGTGCTTACGCCTGTTCACATCTATGGTCGGCACCTTCCTTGCGAATCCGCTGTCTCTCTAAGAAAGGAGGACCAAATGAAACTCAGAAATAAAATTGTGCCATTACTGGTACTTAGCATCTGTCTGGTAATGTATTGTTCCGTTCCGGTCTTTGCTGCAGAGCTGACGGAAGCAGAGGTGGAAGCGGCAGTTGCCAGCCAGGGAAAGGAAGCTGTGACAGGAAATGTCTTCATCTGGTTTCTATGCGCCATTGCCTTCTTAAAGGTCTCCCAGAAAATTGATTCTTTTCTGGCATCTCTTGGCATCAATGTAGGAAATACAGGTGGAAATATGATGGCAGAACTTTTGATTGCTGGCAGAAGCCTCACAGGTTCCATGCGTTCCCACGGAGGAGGCGGTTACCAAAAAGCAGCTTCTCCCGGCAGCGCAGCCGTTGGTGGCAGTTTCCTATCCGGCGGTCTCGCTGGTGCAGTCGGAAGGCAGGTACAAAGAGAAGCTGTAAATTCTGCTACCGGATATTCCGAACACAGCAGCGTCGGCAACATGCTCTACCAATCTTCCTTAAATAAAGGGGGAGATTTTGCCAACCAGGTCATCAGCAACATCGCACAGGGAAACTACGGGCAGGTCGGTTCTATCAAAGGAGCCGATGCACAAAAAGCCTTTACCTCTTACATGGGCGTTCCGAGCGGAAGCGGATCTACTTACGATAATGTAGAAATCGGCGGTGGACGTATCACCGGTACCGAAGCCGGAAGTTCCGGAAACCGGGATTTTGCCATGTATAGTGCAGATCAGTATGCTGCTCCGACTCAGGGCAGTTATTCCACCGTTCAGGCAGTGGACGGTTCCACCTGGTATAAGCAATATGCGCAGGACACCGTGGAAAAAACACCTTATACTTCTGATAATGGAAAGATAGCCTACAACGAATCCATTGTCCAGAAACTGCCGCCGACACCGCAAAGAAAGGAGCGTATGTAACATGCCGGAACAGACTTCCGGTTTAGAGGAAGCTGTAAATGTAGGCACAACCGCAGCTTCCCACTTATCCAGACTGAAAACTGCCTCTCACCTATCAAAAGCAGCGTTAGCAGGTGGTCCTTTTAGCGCTGTTATCGGTGCTGCCATAGAAAACCGGCATACACTTATGAAGGCAGGCGCTGCCATTGCAGGAGTGCTGACACTCCCCATTTTGTTTATTGTCATGCTTCCGGGACTTGTCTTCGGAAATCTGTCGGAAAACAGCGGAGCCTTAAATAGCAACTCCAAAATCAGCGAAAACATCCGGGCAGCCAATCAGGCGATTGTAGAAGTTCTTCAGGAAAATCATGATGCGGTACTGGATGAAATCAATGCTGCCATTGCAGGGATTCCCGAAGGGGATACGGTATCCATCAATGATCCCTATGCATACAGCATCACGATCAATGCCAATCAGCTCATTTCCCAATTCTGTGCCAGTCAGGATGATTATAAAAATATCAATATTGACAAGCTGAAAAGTCTCATCCGTGAAAATCAGGATGGGCTTTTTTCTTTTGATGTGGCAACAGAAACAGTCACCGTAGAAGTCCCCGTGGAAGGAGCTGAAGGAGAAGGCACCCAGACACAGGAAGTTACCTTTACCCGGCACACTTATACGGTAACCTATGCCGGAGATGCCTATTTTGCAGACCATGTGTTTCATCTAACAGATAAACAGAAGGAAACCGCAGAATATTATGCAGAAAATCTCACACTGTTCTTTGGTGGTTCTGCTTCCGGAGTCGCTATGGCAGTCGGTGTCAGTGATGAAGTGCTGGCTTACCGTGCCACGATTCAGCAGGTTGCTAAAAAATTCGGCATGGAAGCCTATGTGGAACTGATTATGGCAGTGATGATGCAGGAAAGCGGTGGGCGGGGATTAGATCCCATGCAGGCGGCTGAAGGCGGATTCAATACCAAATACCCTCATGTTCCGAATGGAATCACTGATCCGGCATATTCCATTGAGTGTGGGATTCAGGAATTAAAATATGCACTGGATAAAGCCGGATGTACCGGACCTACCGATCTGGATCGCATCAAACTGGCACTTCAGGCTTACAATTTTGGTTCCGGCTACATTGACTGGGCAATGGAAAGGGATGGCGGCTATACAAAGGAAAATGCCATTGCTTATTCGGACATGATGTGTGCCAGACCAAACTGGCCTTACGATCGATATGGTGATAAGGAATATGTAGATCATGTGCTGCGTTATTATCAGATTACCAATACAGGCGGTACCTATCCGGCTAATGGAATGCAGATTCCGCACTTCCTGCAAACCGATTATTCAAACATTCCTTATGGCGGTGGTTCCATCTCATCCAGTGGATGTGGTCCTACCTGCTTTGCCATGATTGCCAGTTATTTAACCGGAAATACCATCACACCGCCGGATGCAATTGCCTGGTGCGGAAATTCCTACTATAAACCAAACGTGGGAACTTACTGGAGTTACTTTCAAGCTGCAGCCAGTCATTTTGGTTGCGGAACCGTTACCCAGACCTCAGATGCCAATGCCGTCCTTCAGGCACTCTCCGAAGGTCATCCGGTCATCTCCTCACAGCGGCCTGGACTCTTCACAAGCGGCGGGCATTTTATCGTGCTTCGTGGGATTACAGCGAATGGGAAAGTTCTGGTCAACGATCCAAACGACAGCAGCACAAAGAACTATATCAATCGTGAATTTGATATGATGACGGAAATCCATTCCACGGCAAATGCCTACTGGATCTTCGATAAAAAATAAAGGAGACATTATGAACAGAAAAAAAGTGATTCTTTCCATCTTCCTGATGCTGTTTCTGGCAGTCATTACTCTGGTATTACCCAGCATCTGGAAAAACCGGAATGCAGAGAAGCCTTCGACAGAAAAGATGGAACCACCAAAAGAAACGCCCAGCGACAGCAGTCTGAAGCTGAAGTTTATTGACTTTGCTGCTTTAAAGGCATTTTTCTCGGACAGCCAGATTGCCTCTTTAAAAGAACAGTTTCCGGCATATCTTGCGGAAACAGGAATAGAGGATCTGACACACATTACCTTCCTGCCTGACAAAACCAGTTATCCTACGGAAACATCGGTCTGCCTTCTATTTAATCTTTCCGATGACCGTACCCTTCCGGTTACTTACCACACCCCAACGGGTGTTTTTTTGTTTGGAGAAGAAGGTACACAGATTACTACCGAATCTTCAAACTACGAAAAACCAACGGATGATTCTCTCCCGGTTCTGACTCCGGAAGACATCCACTCCCTTCAGGAAGGCGGTTATCCGGATACGACCGATAATCCGGTAAAACCAGATTCTGCGTCCGAATCTTCCGCCTCCGAAAAAGAAAACAGCCCAACTTCTGTGGATACGAATAAGGAGGTGCAGCCATGAGCAATCCAGAAGAACGCCAGACCTCTTATATCCCGCCGAATTTTATTGAGAAAGGCAAGATTTTAAATGGAACCTTTGATATCCGAAATGCGATTGAAAGTATTATCATTTCCGTTGCCATCGGAATTCCAATTTTCCATCTGCCGCTCTCTCTTACCACGAGAATCATCCTTCTTTGTATGACCGCACTCCCGGCGGCGATGGTGGCACTCATAGGCATTGGCGGCGAAAGCATTACTGCCTTTTTAATGAATGCCCTGCGTTATATCAAAAACCGCAGGATCATCTGGCGTTCCGATTCCATACCGGAACCAAAGGGAAAGAGAAAGCCACGCAATAAGGAGCCAAAAACGAAAAAGAAGCGGAAACCCAAAAAGGAAAAAACTGCTTCCATACAAGTGGAACAATCTGTAACTCCGGAAGAACCTGTGAAACCTATCACTTCTTCAAAGCCACGTAAAAAAAAAAGAACGCCGGCAATTTGATACCTCAACCAAGCGTGGGATTAAGAAACAGGCGAAAGAAGATATCCGCTTTTTAAAGCAGGAGCAAAAAGAAGCCCGCCGCCAGCAAAAACTACAGGCAAAAGAAGAAAAAATACAGGAAAAAGTCAATGCCCGGAAACGAAAGGAGGAAGAAAAACGGGCAGTTTGGGAGGAAAAAGCAGCGAAAAAGGAACAAAAAAAGCTGGATGCGGTAAATGAGCAGCCGTCAGCTCAAAAAAAGACTTCTTCCAAAAGGAAAAAGAAGAAGGAGCAGACACTTGAGGATTATCTTCCGGTAAAGAAAATCGCAAACGGTATCGTCTATACCACAGACGGACGTTATGTGAAGATTCTGGAGATTGAACCGATTAACTTCCTGCTCCGCAGTGCCAGAGAACAGCAGGGCATCATTTACAGTTTCATCAGCTACTTAAAAATCAGTCCGGTGAAATTGCAGATTAAGATGATTTCCAAAAAAGCGGACATCAATAAGCATCTGGAGCAATCCCAAATGGAACTGGAACGGGAAACAGATCCCCACTGTCAGGAACTGCAAAAGGATTATATCCAGTTCGTTCAGCATTTAAGTTCCAGAGAAGCGGTTTCCAGACGATTCTTTCTGATTTTTGAATATGAACCCTTTAATATCAACCGGAAAGAAGAAGAACGGGAAATCCTTGCTGCTCTTGAGACAGCGGCACAGACTGCCAAAACCTTTCTGTACCAGTGCGGGAATGATGTGGTCTCCCATGACAATGAGGATGAATTTACTACGGATGTTCTCTACACGCTCTTAAACCGCACCCTTTGTACGGATACTCCCCTGCCGGAACGAATCAGTTCCGTACTGGCAGACTATGCAAAGGACAACCGTATGGAAGAACTGGACCATATCCGGATCAATGAATTTATTGCTCCAAAAAGCGTAGATTTTAAGCACTCCCATTATGTGCAGATCAATGGCTTATACCATTCCTACCTGATTGTCCCATCAGCCGGGTATAAAAGCCGGGTAGCACCCGGATGGCTCTCGCTTCTTGTAAATGCCGGAGAAGGAATTGATATTGATTTCTTTCTTCAAAAACAGCCAAAGGATAAGATTCAGCAGCGTCTCGGTCAGCAGATCCGTATCAACCGTTCCAAATTAAAGG